>Ga0208324_1000079_pt1 | contig 58266 bp, 52 predicted proteins | sample Sb_taG_2_FD_187707 | JGI IMG/M metagenome (GOLD analysis project Ga0208324, IMG submission 187707) | Peat soil microbial communities from Weissenstadt, Germany - Sb_50d_5_LS metaG (SPAdes) (version 2) | ecosystem: Environmental > Terrestrial > Soil > Wetlands > Peat | place: Germany... | reverse complement strand
GCTTCCCGCCGCAATCGACGAGCTCATCCGCTTCACCGCCCCGGTCCCGCACGCCACGTTCCGGGTGACGGCCGGACCGGTGACTCTCGGCGGCGTGGAGATCCCCCCGCACGACCAGGTGCTGGTCTGCCTGGGCTCGGCCAACCGCGATCCGGGCCGCTTCCCCGCCCCCGACGTCCTGGACATCGGCCGCCGCGACGGGCCGAACCTCGGGTTCGGCCACGGCATCCACTACTGCCTCGGCGCCCCCCTGGCCCGGCTCGAAGCCAAGGTTGCCTTCCAGGTCCTGCTCGGCCGTCACCCCGGCCTGCAGCTCGCCGCCGGCCGGGACGCGCTCGCCTGGGCGCACGGCGACGGCCTGGTCCTGCGCGGCCTCGTCTCGCTCCCCGTCGTCCTCGGGCCTGGCCGACGGCAGGGATAACCGACCATCCAATCCCATCGAAGTCAAGGAGAAACCGATGACCGTCACCGACAGTCCCGTCGACAACGGCGTGAACGTCCAGGCCCTGCTCGGGGCGCGCGACGCGCTGTCGGCCGCACCCGAAGCGGCCGAGTTCACCTGGCGGGCCAGCTGCACCTGGCGCAACGGCACCCACAGCCACTCCACCGTGAACGGCTTCACCGGCCTCGGCGCCGAGCAGCAGCACCGCACCACGTACGAGTACGACGTCGACCACCCCGAATGCTTCGCCTCCGAGGACAACGGCGCCACGCCGACGGAGATCGTGCTGGTCGGCCTGGTCGGGTGCCTGACCGCCGGCGTCGCCGCGGTGGCCCAGCACCGCGGCATCCAGCTCCGGTCGGTCACCGCCACCATCGAAGGACAGATGAACGTCCTGGGCATCCTGGGCGCCGACCCCGACGTCCGCAACGGCTTCGAGGCCGTCACGGTCCGGTTCGCCATCGACGCCGACGCCTCCCGCGAGGACCTGCAGGCGCTGATCGCGCAGTCGCAGAAGCGCTCGGCGGTCTTCGACATCGTGGCCAACCCGACGAAGGTGCTCGTGGAGCTGGCCTGACCTCACGATCCTCTCGCCCGCATGATCAAGACCACGGCAGTCGTCGTGGGTGCCGGCCACGCCGGCCTGGCCATGAGCCGCCGCCTCACCGAACGCTCGATCGACCACGTCGTGCTCGAACGCGGTGAGGTGGCGAACTCGTGGCGGACCCAGCGCTGGCCGAGCCTGCGGCTGCTCACCCCGAACTGGCAGACCCGGCTGCCCGGCTGCCACTACGCCGGCGATGACCCCAACGGCTTCATGCCCGCCGCCGAGGTCGTCGCCACCCTCACCGGCTACGCCCGCGTCGTCGGCGCGCCGGTCCGCACCGCCACGACGGTGCATACCCTGCGCGCCGTGCCGCAGGGCTTCCAGATCCGGGCCAACGACGACCTCCTGCACGCCTGCGCCGTGGTGCTGGCGACCGGGGCGTGCACCCGGCCGGCGATCCCCGGCACCGCCGACGCGGTACCCCCATCGATCACGGCGCTCACCCCGCTCAGCTACCGCGATCCCGGCCAGCTCCCCGACGGCGGGGTGCTCGTCGTCGGCGCCTCAGCCACCGGCGTCCAGCTCGCCGCCGAAATCCACCGGTCAGGACGCCCGGTGACCCTGGCGGTCGGCGAACACGTCCGGCTGCCCCGCACCTACCGCGGCCGGGACATCTTCTGGTGGCTGCAGGCCACCGGCCTGCTAGCCGAACGCTACGACCAGATCGACGACCTCACGCGGGCCCGCCACCTCCCCTCCCCGCAGCTCACCGGCACTCCCGAAGCCATTACGACCGACCTCAACGCGCTTACGGCGCTCGGGATCCGCATCGTCGGCCGCCTCGGCCGTATCACCGACGGCGTGGCCCAGTTCTCCGGGGCACTCGCCAATACCTGCGCGCTCGCCGACCTGAAAATGAACCGGTTCCTGAACCGGGCCGACGAGTGGGCCACGATCTCGGGCGTCGACGGCGACCTCCCGCCACCGCACCGCTTCGCACCCACCCGCGTCGACCCCCGCACCCCCCTGGAACTGGACCTCACCAGCGGTGAGATCACCACGGTACTGTGGGCGACCGGCTTCCGGCCCGACCACTCGTGGCTCGACATCCCCGTGCGCGACCGCGCCGGCCACATCCGCCACGACGGCGGCGTGGTCACCGGCGCCCCCGGGCTATACGTCCTTGGCCTGCCGGTACTCCGCACCCGGGCCTCCACCTACATCCACGGCGCAGGCCCGGACACCGAAGCCCTGGCCGGCCACCTCCACTCCTTCCTCAGCAGCCGGCACGCCGTCAGATGAGCTCGGCGAGGCAGGCCGCGGCCCGCGCAGCGCCGTCGGTCTCGACGGGCCGGTAGCTGACCGGACGCGAGATCTCCTCGGCCATTGCGCTGGCCAGTACCTCCGGCGTGGTCTGCTCGTAGTCCAGGCAGCGGCCGGCGCCGTACTGGGCCAGCCGGTGCCGGACGTGGAAGTTCTGCTCGAAATGATGGCGCAGCGGCACATAGATAAACGGCCGCCGACACGCGGTGAGCTCCATCGTTGTGGTCAGGCCGCCCTGCACAACCGCGAGATCGCACGCCGCGAGATGGCGATAGAGGTCGTGAACGTAGCCATGGACCTCAAGCCCGTCGTGGGAATCCAGGGAGCCGGGGTCGATCCGGGGCCCGGCCACCACGATCATCCGCAGCTCGGGCACCAGCCGCTTGACCGCCGGGAAAGCCGCCGTCACCCGGCGGAGCAAGTCGGTGCCGACGCCCGTGCCGCCGACCGTGACCACGCAGACCTTCTCATCGGCCCGGTAGCCGAGCTCGGCGCGGTCGGTGTCGCGGTCGGCGAGTTCGTTGGCCGAGATCCCGGTGACATAGCCCGAGAACTGGTAGTTCTGCTGGACCCACTCGCGGATCAACGGCAGCCCGGCGCCGAAGGTGTCCGGCACCACGTCGGCGCGGTTGCCGACGAACACGGACCGGTCCCGCAGACTCGGGAAGCGGGCGATCTGCTCGATCATCTCCGCGTTGTAGTCGGTGGTCAGGTCCTGCTCCGCAGCGCCGCCGTCCGGCATCGGCAGCCAGCCCACGAAGTCGGTCATCCAGGCGTAGGGCGCCCGCTTGAGCTCGGGATTCTCGTGCAGGAAGTAGTCGATGTCCCAGGCCTCGTCGCCGACCCATAGGTCAAAGGGCTCGTCCTGAATCAGGTCGGCGAAAACCATGAAGTTGCTGACCATGATCTCGTCCATGTTCCGGATCGCCCGGAAGGCGTTCAGGTCGTGCTCGGCGGCCTCACTCTCGATGTGCCCGGATTCACTGGCCAGGAAGTCTGAGGCCGGGTGGATCAGCTCGCCGCGTCGCCTAAGCAGCTCGGTGACCGGGTGCTGGGCCAGCCAGTGCACCTCCAGGCCCGGCCGGAGCAGGCGCAGCTCGTCGGCGATGGCCAGGTCACGACGAGCGTGCCCGAGGCCGATCGGCGAAGAGACGTAGAGCACCCGCTGGCCACGGTCCCTGGCCCTGGTCCAGGTTCGCGAGGTCGGCGCGCTAGGGCCGAGGGACTCGGCGAAACCGCGGATGAGCAGGTTCGCCTGGACCGGATCACGCATCGTCGGGGCGTGACCGCCGCCGCGGATCGTCACCATCTGCCCGCCGGTCCACCGGGCCAGCGCCACGCCAGTCTCGTACGGCACGATCCCGTCCTGGTCGCCGTGCACAATCAGCACCGGGCAGCGCACCTGCCGGCAGATAGCCTCGGCGGCGTCGGCGTCGGGCTCCGCCACGCCCGGGCCGGTCAGCAGCAGCGTCTCGGCGGTGCTCTCCAGGCCCCAGGCCACCCCGTCTTCCCGCTGCTTGGTCGAGTGCGGCTCGGTGAACACCTGCGACATGAAGAACTCGACCCAGCCGCGGTAGTCGGCCAGCCAGTAGTGCATGTTGGCCTTCCCCCAGCCCTCGTAGCTGTCCTTCGGCTCATCGAAATCCGGCGGAATCGGCCAGGGCAGCGCCGCGCCGAACGCGACCACCCCGGCCGCCCGTTCCGGGTACGACGCCGCCAGCTGCAGCGCGTGCCGACCGCCCATGGATAGGCCGACGATCACGGCCCGGTCCACCCCGATCGCGTCTAGCACGGCGACCGCGTCATCAACGTACTCCCGGTCGAGGTACGCCTCCGCGGCCGCGGGCCGGTCGGCCCGGCCGTTGCCCCGGCCCTCAATGGCGATCACCCGGAACCGGCGGGCCAGGTACGGCACCTGGGCCTTCCACTGCCGGGCATGCACGATCGCCCAGGAGGTGAGCAGCAGGATCGCCGGCCCACCTGTACCGAACACCTCGTAACCGACCTTGACGCCGCCGCGCTCGATGAAACCCTCGGCGTCGGGGTACCTCGCCCGCATGGCCGCCTCCCTGGGAAGTCGCCGTTTCCCTCGGTTCTATTCCCCGTCGATTGCAGCGCGTTTGCAACACCAGTGCAACGCCCGGTGAAGAACCTGGGCGCAGGAAAGCGCAATCCGCACGGGACGCAGGGCCCCGGCGTTCCGTGGGACCCTATTAGGGTGCTCGATGACGACGCGGTCGCGGACGCGGCGCGGCGGCTGCTGGCGGCGGAACGCTCGCGCGAGCCGATCCGCCAGCTGTCCCTGCAGTACCCGGACATGACGATCGAGGACGCCTACCGCGTGCAGCGGGCGCTGGTCGCGCTGAAGGTCGCCGAGGGCCGCACGGTCATGGCGCGCAAGATCGGCCTGACCTCGCGCGCCATGCAGCAGGCGACCTCGATCAGCGAGCCGGACTACGGCGTCATCTTCGACGACATGTTTTTCGACGACGGGGGGACCGTGCCGGCCGGGAGGTTCATCCGGCCCCGCGTCGAGGTCGAGCTCGCATTCGTCCTCGACCAGCCGCTGAAGGGTCCCGGGGTGACCGCGCTCGACGTCCTCGACGCCACCCGGTGGGTTACCCCGGCGCTGGAGATCCTGGACGCGCGGGTGCAGATGACCGACCCGGAGACCGGCCACCCGCGCACCATCGTCGACACGATCTCGGATAACGCGGCCGACGCCGGGATCGTGGTCGGCGGCCGCGCCGTCCGCCCCGACGCCTGCGACCTGCGCCGGGTCGCCGCCCTGCTCTACGTCAACGAAGCGATCGAGGAGACCGGGGTGGCGGCGGGCGTGCTCGGCCACCCGGCCAACGGCGTGGCCTGGCTGGCGAACCGGCTCGCGCCGTACGACGAGGGCCTGCCCGCCGGGCAGGTGATCCTGGCCGGCTCGTTCACCCGGCCGGTCTTCGTCCAGGCCGGCGACGTGATCCACGCGGACTTCGGCGACCTCGGGGCGGTGACATGCCGGTTCCGCTGAACGGCCCCCCGCCTGCCTCCCCACCCCCCCTGGATGGCATCACGGTGGTCTCGGTCGAGCAGGCGGTCGCCGCGCCGTTCGCCACCCGTCAGCTGGCCGACCTGGGCGCCCGGGTGATCAAGGTCGAACGACCTGGCCCGGGCGACTTCGCCCGGCACTATGACACGACCGTCAAGGGCCTGGCCAGCTACTTCGTATGGCTGAACCGCGGCAAGCAGTCGCTGAGCCTGGATCTCAAGAACGCCGCGGGCCGGGCCGTGCTGGATCGCCTCATCGGCCGCGCGGACGTTTTCGTCCAGAACCTGGCGCCGGGCGCGGCGGCCCGGATGGGCCTGACGGCCGAGGTCCTGCGGGGCCGCGACGACCGGCTCATCGTGTGCGACGTCTCCGGCTACGCGCCGGACGGGCCGTTCGGCCACCGCAGAGCCTACGACCTTCTGATCCAGTGCGAGACCGGCCTGCTGTCGGTCACCGGCACCCAGGACGCCCCGGCCAAGGCAGGAATCTCGGTCGCCGATATCGCGGGCGGCATGTACGCGTTCAGCTCGATCCTGGCCGCGCTGTACGCGCGGGAACGCACCGGCAGCGGCGCCGCGCTGCACGTATCGCTGTTCGAGTCGCTGACCGAATGGATGAGCCAGCCCATGTACTACGCGATGTACACGGGCGTTCCCCCGGCCCGGACCGGCACCAGCCACGCGACGATCGCGCCGTACGGGACGTTCCGGACCGGCGGCGGCGGCACGGTGCAGCTCTGCGTGCAGAACGACCGCGAATGGCGCCGGCTCTGTTCGCAGGTGCTGGGCCATCCCGAGCTCGCCGACGATCCCCGGTTCGCGACCAACCCGGCCCGCGTCGCCGCGCGAGCCGAGCTGGACCGCGAGATCGAGGCGGCGCTGAGCACGCACTCCCCGGAGGAGGTGCTGGCGCTGCTGGACGCCGCGCTGATCGCGAACGCCCGGCTCAACACGGTCGGTGACCTGCTGGCCCACCCGCAGCTCGGGCCTTGCTGGGCCGAGGTGGAATCACCGGCCGGCCCGATCCGGGCCCTGCCCTCCCCGATCAGCACCGGCAGCGCGAAACCCGCCCTCGGTCCCATCCCGGCGGTGGGCGAGCACACCGACGCCATCCTGGCCGAACTCGGGCTCGCCGCCGCGGAGATCACGGGGTTGCGCGACGCCGGGACAGTGTAGCCGGCGCAGCCGATTCGTCAGGCACGCGGCCGATCGTAGTGTCGCGGGCCGAGCAGTCCCTGCGTCGCCTGGACCGCGACTTCGGTGATGTCGCCGACATCGCCGCCGTCCTCGACCGTCGTGGCGATCAGTTCGCGCAGGCCGCCGAGCAGGATGGTCGCGAGCTGGCGTGACGGCGGGGCGACACCGGCGGCGCGCAGCTCAGGGGTGTCGGTGAGGTTCTCGATGAGCACGATGAAGGCCTCGAGCCACTCGCGCTGCAGGTGGCGGGCGTCGGAGCCGAGCGAGGGGAGGTCCCGGATCCAGCTCAGCGTGAGGGCCAGATCAGATTGCGCCCCGGCGATCCAGGCCTCGATGGCCTGCCGCACCTGGACGTCCCACGGCGCACCCGGATCGACCGCGGCCGCGATCTGGCGCACCATCGCCGCGTTGGCCTCTTGCAGCAGGGCGGTGAAACAAGCCTGCTTGCTCGAGAAGTGCTCGTAGAACGTACGGCGCGAGGTGCGGGCATGGCGCACCACGTCCGCGACCGTCGAGTCACGGAAGCCGCACTCGCGAATGGCCGCGGCCATGCCTTCCAGCAGCCGCCGGCGGAACTCGGTCGGCGCCGCCACGGTCTCGGGGCCCGCGACCTCGGGCCGCGCGGTGTTCACGGTCGTCAGGCTATCCCTCCTCATGCCGCAGGCTTGCAGATCATGGTACTCTGACGTACCGTCGATCTGGTACGTGGGTGTACCGTGCATCTAAGGACGCTGACCGGAGGCGTGCATGAACACCGTGACCCTGCCGGATGGCCCGTCACTCCCGCGCTTCGTGCTAGGCGGCATGGCGCTCGTGGCTCCGCTGTGGACGATGCGCCGGCTGCGCGACCGCTATGGCTCGGCCTTCATGATCAATGTCCCGGTCTTCGGGGAAGCCGTCGTCATCAGCGACCCGGCCGAGGTCAAGCAGCTGTTCACGACCAGCCCGGAGGTCGCCGACAACCTCGATGTCAACCTGGGGATGATCCTTGGCCCCAATTCCTTCTTCGCGATAAGCGGTGACGCGCACCGCAGGCAGCGCAAGCTCCTGGTTCCGCCGTTCCACGGCCGCCGGCTCCGCGCGTACGAGGCCATCGTCGAAGAAGAGGCGGTCCGCGAGATGGCGACCTGGCCGCAAGGCCGGGAGTTCGCGACGCTGGGCCCGATGATGCGCATCACGCTGAACGCGATCCTGCGGGCGGTGTTCGGCGCCGACGGCGCCGAGGCGGCCGCGCTGCGGGACCTGCTCCCGGCGATGGTCAAACTCGGCTCCCGGCTTGTCGCCCTGCCGATCCCGCGCACCGATCTCGGCCGGTGGAGCCCGTGGGGCCGCATGCACGGCTACCGCCGCGAGTACGACGCGATCATCGACCGGCTGATGGCCGCGGCCCGGCAGGGTCCGGGGCTTGACGAGCGTGACGACGTGCTCGCGCTGATGCTGCGGAGCAGGTACGACGAAGGTTCGGGGATGAGCCGCGGCGAGATCGGCGACCAGCTGCTCACCCTCCTGACTGCCGGGCACGAGACCACGGCGACCACACTGGCCTGGGCCGTCGAGCGGCTGCGGCGGCATCCGGCGGTGCTCCGGCGGCTGGCCGATGAGGTCGACGCCGGAGGGTCGCAGCTGCGCGAGGCAGCGATCCTCGAGGTCCAGCGAATACGCCCGGTCATCGACGGGACGGCCCGTCAGGTGCATTCTCCAAGCATGCAGCTGGGACGGTGGACTCTGCCGGAGGGACAGGTCGTGCTGGTGAGCATCTACCTGATCCACCACGACGAGGCCCTGTTCCCGAACCCGCGCAGCTTCGACCCGGACCGCTTTGTGGGCCGCAGGCCGGACACCCACCAGTGGATCCCGTTCGGTGGCGGGGCCCGGCGATGCATCGGTGCCGCCTTCGCCCACATGGAGATGAACGTGGTATTGCGCACTCTGCTCCGTGATTTCACGCTGGAGCCGACGAGTGAACACGGCGAGCGGTGGCACTCGCGTGGCGTGGCCTACTGCCCCGCGAAGGGCGGCCGCGCTGTGGTGCACCGCCGCACCCGGGAGCAGCAGCTCGCTGGCCACATCCACGCCGCTGCGGTAAGGAATACCGATGACCAGGAATCGTAGGATCATCGCCGGGAGGCCGGTGATGATCACCGGCGCGGCCTCCGGCATCGGCCGGAGCCTCGCCCAGCGGCTGTCGCGATCAGGCTCGCCGGTGGCCATCGCCGATATCGACGAGACCGGCCTGAAAGAAACCGCGAGATCGCTGCACGGGCCCGTGCTGACGAGGGTGCTTGACGTACGGGACGCCGCGGACCAGCACCGCTTCGCGGCCGAGGTACGCGAGTGGCTCCCCTCGTTGGCCAGCAGAGCCCCGCTGGCCGCCGTGTTCAACAACGCGGGCGTCGCGGTTGCTTCGTCGGTCCTGGATGCCGATCCCGGCGATGACGAGTGGCTGCGGCAGATCAATTTCGACGGGGTGGTCAACGGCACCCGCGCCTTCCTGCCCATCCTCGTCGAGCAGGACAGCGGCGTAATCGTCAACACCTCCAGCGTCTTCGGCTTGCTGGGCATGTCCAACCAGAGCGCCTACTGCGCATCGAAGTTCGCGGTGCGCGGCTTTACCGAGTCGCTGCGCCAGGAGTTGCGCGGTACCGGTGTCTTCGCCGTAACCGTCCACCCGGGGGGCATCAGGACCAACATTGCCCGCAACGCCCGTATCCGGAAAGATCCGGAAGGCCTCGGCCGCAGCCACGAGCAGATGGCGGCCGATTTCGAGGCGATCACCATGACCACGCCGGACAAGGCGGCCGGGATCATCTGCCGCGGGGTCGAGCAAGGCAAGGCCCGCATTCTGGTCGGTCCCGACGCCTACGTCTTCGACGCCCTGGCCCGGGTAGCGCCGACGCACTATTACGACCTCATGGCGCGGTTCGAGAAGCGGCTCCGGTCACGGCGGGCGGCGCCCTCTCACGAGCCAAAGGGCCTCAAGGGCGCCCCGGAGGCGAGTGAGAAGACACAGTGAGTGAGCACGTCGACGTCCTGATCGTCGGGGCTGGGCTGTCCGGGATCGGTGCCGCCTGTCACCTGCAGACCTCGTTCCCGGCCAAGACCTACACCATCCTGGAGGCCCGGGACGTCACCGGCGGCACCTGGGACCTGTTCCGCTACCCGGGCGTGCGATCGGACTCGGACATGTACACGCTCGGCTACCGCTTCCGGCCGTGGACGCAGGCCAGGGCGATCGCGGACGGCCCGTCGATCCTGCGCTACGTCCGCGACACCGCGGCCGAGGCGGGCATCGACGGGCACATCCGCTTCGGCCACCGGGTGATCGGGGCCTCGTGGTCCAGCGCGACGGCGCGATGGACGGTCCAAGCGGTGCACGGCACGGAGACGGTGACGATGACCTGCGGTTTCCTGCTGATGTGCAGCGGCTACTACCGCTACGACGGGGGGTACCTGCCGTCGTTCGCGGGCATCGGCGACTTCCGCGGCCAGGTCGTGCACCCGCAGCACTGGCCCGCGGACCTGGACTACGCGGGCCAGCGCGTCGTGGTGATCGGCAGCGGCGCGACCGCGGTAACCCTCGTCCCGGCCCTGGCCGAGACCGCGGGACACGTGACGATGCTGCAGCGCTCTCCCACCTACATCCTCCCCGCGCCCGCCGAGGACGCCATCGCCGTCAGGCTGCGCGCGCTGCTCGGCACGCGGCGCGGGTACGCCGTCACGCGCTGGAAGAACGTGCTGCTGATGACGGCGTTCTATAAGCTCAGCCGCCGACGGCCCGCCATGATCCGAGACTGGATCCGCAAGCTGACCATCAAGCAACTGCCCGCGGGATACGACGTCGGAACGCACTTCAACCCGACGTACAACCCGTGGGATCAGCGCCTGTGCCTGGTCCCCGACGGAGACCTGTTCAAGGCCATCCGCGACGGGCGGGCCTCGGTGATCACGGATCGCATCGTCAGGTTCACCGAACGCGGTCTGCAGCTGGAGTCCGGCGCCGAGCTCGAGGCCGACATCGTGGTAACCGCGACCGGGCTGCAACTGCTGCCTCTGGGCGGCGCGCAGCTGACCGTGGACGGCCGGCCGGTCCGCCTGCCCGAGACGATGGCCTACAAGGGCATGATGCTCAGCGGCGTGCCGAACCTCGCGTTCACCATCGGTTACACCAACGCGTCGTGGACGTTGAAGGCGGACCTGGTGAGCGAGTTCATCTGCCGGCTGCTGGCGTACATGGACTCCCGCGGTTACGACACGTGCGTCCCGGTCAACGACGACCCGGACGTGGCCGAACGGCCCCTGATGGACTTCTCGGCCGGCTACGTGCTCCGCTCCATCGATCAGTTCCCGCGGGCCGGCTCCCGGGCTCCGTGGCGGCTCGGCATGAGCTACGCCCGCGACGTGGTCACCCTCCGGTACGGCAAGATCAACGATGGCGCGATGCGCTTCTCACGCCTCCCCCGGGCACAAGCACCGCCGGAGGCGGCCGGGGTTAGCACCGGCCGTTCTGCCTGAAGGCCGTGAACCACCCGGGCCGCTGACGCGTGACCCTGATTAGGGACCGTACACACCGGCCGGCGTTGCCCGCGGCCGGGCCCCTGGGCCCCTTTGACCCCTTGAACCCCTTGGGCCCGCTGCCTGGGGTAAAGACGTCCCGTTTCCGTCCAGCGGGACGGCCGACCGGCCCGGTACCCTCCCGGTCAGACGAGGTACCGGGTCGGCTCGGTGACGTACTGCCGTCCGGACGGCGTAGTCCACCGAAGGTTCCCGTTTTCGAGTTGCTCCGTCTGCCAGCGGGGATCCTGCCTCAGCCGGTGGCCATGGCGGCATTTCGGGTTCCCGTTGCACAGACACGTTCTGCCACCAGTCTCGTACGGAACGTTATGCTCAAAGTCGCAGTTCGCGGCCGGCCTGCGGCAGCCCGGCCCGGTACACGTGGCGTGCCGGACCTGCGACAGGTGCCGGAGCATGACCCCGAGGGTCGTGTCCGTTGGCCTCGTGCCGGTGGTCGCAGCGCTAGGATTCTGGAGATTCCCGCTTGCCGGGAATCGACCGCGTAGCCTGGGTGAACTTCCTGCCAGGTGAGAGGCACGATGATGCGCACGTCAGTGACGGTGGCCTCCCTGAACATAAGGGGTGTCCCGCTGACCGGATCACGCTTGATGGCTCGCTGCCAGGCGATCGGTGCCTTCTTTGAGGCGAGTGACGCCGATGTGGTCTGCTTCCAGGAAGTCCACACCTATTACCACCTTCGCCAGCTATCCCGGCAGATGCCGTCATTCCGGTATGCCAGCTTCCGGCGGACGCTGCCCGGCCCGGCAGGAGACGTGGTGACCTTCTCGCGGCTGCCCATGTCCGCGACGGCATACCACGGATTCGGGGCATCCCCTGACGCGCCGGGCATCCCTTCGCTGACCCGGGTCAGAGCGCGGATGAAGGGCGCACTGGTAACCCAGCTGGCCGGCCCCGCAATATCTGTGGTCAACACTCATCCGGTGGCCAACACCGACGGCGACTGGTCGCCGTCGAACCGGTTCAGCCCGGTTCACCGTGCCCAGCTCGCTGCTTTGGCCCGTGTCGTGCGCAGCGTCCCGGTCCCGGCTGTGGTGTGCGGGGACTTCAATGTCGACCGTGACAGTGCCCTGTTCGCCGACTTCATTGCGGGCACCGCGCTGGATGACGCGTTCGAGGGGAGCTGCCCGGCAACGTTCCGGGCCGAATACCTCCCCGCCGGGGCGATGCCGCATTGCATCGATTTCATCTTGACGGCCGGGGAGATCAAGGCCCAGGACACCGAGGTGTTGTTCACCGGCAGGCAGGTTCTGCGCGGCGGAACGGGATACGTCTCCGATCATCTTGGACTGCTCGCCCGGCTGAACTGCCTCGGTGCCTAACCGGGCTTAACCCCAGTATGTCCACCGCTCACCGTCACCGCTCAGAAATTCCCCAGGGCTGCGATCAAGTTAGTCCCCACGTTCGTACTGGCCGAGCATCAACCACTACAAGGTTTCGAGCCAGCGCGGTCGCCGTGCCGCAAGCGGATCCCTGCCCGCGAGTGATCTTCACATCCCGCTCGAAGCAGTCCCGGGAGGTGACTTGCGGGTTGCGGCAGGAGTCGAGCTGTTCAACTGAGCGTGGGTCGTAGACTCCCTGCGTAGAGGGGTGGCTTTTCCGCTAGCGAGGTCGAGGACCTCCAGGGGGACCCGCACGTAGGGTGAACCTCTACTGCCCGGGTCGTTCAGGATCCCTTGGGGAGGACGCCGTGGCCGCGGCAACAACGATCGTGAACGCGAAGGTATTCGACGGGACGAAGTCGCAGGACTGGACTTCGGTCCGGTTCGCTGACGGGCTGATAACCGAGTGCTCGGCCGCCTCGGCCGCCCAAGAAGGCGACGAAGTGATCGACGCGGCCGGCGGGACTGTGCTTCCCGGTCTGATCGACGCGCACGTGCACCTCGTGCCCGGCGCCCTCGCGCAATCGTTGGCCTTCGGCGTTACCACCGTTCTCGACATGTTCAGCAAACCCGACCTGGTGGCCGGGGCCAAGGAGCAGGCCGGCTCCCGTCCGGACGTGGCCGATGTGCGTTCATCGGGTGTCGGTGCCACTGCGCCCGGCGGGCACCCGTCGATGATGTACGCCCCGTTCCCGACGTTGACCGCCGCTGACCAGGCCGAGCAGTTCGTCGCGGAACGGATCGCGGAGGGCTCGGACTATCTGAAGATCATCTCCGGCACCGGGGGTCTATGGCCGTCGCTGGACTCCGAAACCATCAAGGCACTGGTTATTGCCGCGCACGCCCGCGGCCTGGTCGTCGTCGGTCATGTGAGCTCGATGGCCGGTGTCGGGGAGGTCGTGTCCGCCGGTGTCGACGTGGTGGCCCACGTCCCCGCGGACGCCGAGCTGGACAAGGCCCTGGTCGAACGCATGGCCGAGGCCGAAATCGTGGTCGGTCCGACGCTGGCCACCATCGAGAACACCCTCGGTGAACCGGGTGGCGCAGCAGTGGCAGGGGACCCGCGGCTCGCTGAGGCGCTCGGGGACGCCTGGGCACGCCGGCTGACCTCGGGTGCCCCGGGATGGCGTGGCCGGGAAATGCCGCCCTACTCGCGGGCCGAGGACAACGTGCGGCGACTGGCCGATGCGGGGGTCACTCTGCTGGCGGGCACCGACGCCCCGAACCCAGGGACCGTGTTCGGAGCAAGCCTGCACCGGGAGCTGGAACTCCTTGTCCGGTGCGGCATCAGCCCGGCGCAGGCCCTGGCCGCTGCCACAACCGAACCGGCACGAGTGTTCGGCCTCGCCGACCGAGGACGTGTCGCCGCCGGGCAGCGCGCGGACCTGGTCCTCGTGTCCGGTGACCCGTTGACGGACATCACCGCAACACGCGCGATCGAGCGGATATGGCGCGCGGGCACAGGCTGCGATCGACGCGCCTTCGTCGCGAGCGCTGCCGAAACTGAGCAGCTTGACGCTTTCGACGCCCAGGTCGCCAAGGTCGTGGCAGCCGTGCGCGAACGCTGGTCCAACTTCGACCCGGGGAAGGCCCCCTGAACGCGGGTCCCATAGCTCATGGACCGCCCAGATGTGGCCGGCGGCAGCGCCGTCGCAGGCGACGCCCTGATCCATAGAAGGCCGAGTTCGGCAGTGCGGCGGCGCGCACCTCCTGCGCTGTCTACCACAACGTACGGTGGTGATACGTCCGGTTGCCCGGATTCCCGCCCGGGCCGGCGCGAGCGGAAAGGCGGGGCGTGGCGGCTCCGATCGGGCAATGCCGACGCGTAGCCTTGTGTTCGTGGCCTCAGCGTTCGACTTCAGCGATCACAAGGCGGCGGCGTACGCGCCGCAGATGACCCTTGACATGTACCTGGCATTCCCGGAAGACGCCAGCAAGCTGATTGAGGTCGTCGATGGCTGGATCGTCCGGTGTGAGTCTGCCGAGCCAAGCCATCAGGCGATCGAGTTGAACCTCCTCATCGCGATCCGGGAAGCTGCCGGGCTTCGGGACCGGGCCAAGCAGAGCTGCCACCGAGTGCTCGGCGACATGGACGTCCTGATCGCCGACAGTCCGAAACTGCACTTCCGCCGTCCCGACGTGGTCGTCTACAGGTGCATCGACGACGACCGGGGGCGATGGGGACGCAAGCCGATCGCCGCCGATTGCCTGATCGCATTGGAGATCGTGTCGGCCGACTCCATCACCACCGACATCCGGGACAAGCGCGCGGAGTACGCCGCCGCCGGCATCCCGCACTACTGGATCGTCCGCATGACCGACAACGACGGCCCCGCGATCTCCGTGGAACGGCTCCTGCTTACCTCGGACGGCGAGTACACCAGGGAAGGGCTCGCGATCCGTGGCCGTGACTTCCACGCCATCGACACCATCAGCCCATTCCCGCTCAAACTCACCTGGGAAGCGCTGGACGAAGGCTTGTAAACCCCGGGTCGAAGCACCACAGGCCGTTTTGATCCAATAAGTGGTCCGCTGGAAACCGAGCCTGTGCCGCGGCGGCGTCCGGTAGCGTCCCGGTGGTCGAGTGGCGTCGGGGAGTCTGGAACAGTGGAGATCCCGAGCAGCATGCCGCACTAACAACTACCAGAGGCGGGTGCTGGCAGCTGGCAGTCACGAACGCGGCGTCCTCGGTCAAGGTACGCCGGAAGCCGGGTCAAGGTCCGGTAACGATCGGATGTATTTGCTCCGGGATTGGGGTCGATGGGCCCGATCACCCGAGCGAGGGATGGTCACCGGGGCCCGCGGGCACGGCGGACGGGTCGCCGTCCGGCCCGGGGTCGTGGGGAACCGGTGTTTCGCTCATGAACCACGATCCGTTCGAATGAATGACCTTCTATCAAACATAATAGCTAAGGAGCTGGCCCGGGGGTCGCGGGTGATCCGCGGGCCCAAGCGCGAACTCATCTCCCGCTGCTACAACTTGCTGCTGCACGCCTGCATGGGGGCCCGGTTCTCGGACGCCCAGTGCGGCTTCAAGGCGATCCGGCGCGAGCAGGCGCGCGCGCTGCTGCCACTGACCCAGGACACCGGCTGGTTCTTCGACACCGAACTGCTGGTGCTGGCCGAGCGGGCCGGGCTGCGCATTCACGAGATCCCGGTGGACTGGATCGACGACATCGACTCACAGGTCGACATCGTGGCCACCGCGGTCGCCGACCTGCGCGGCATGGCGCGCCTGGGCAGCGGTCTGGCCCGGGGATCGATCAGCGTCCCCTGGCTGCGGGGGTCCTTGCTGGGAGGCGGCCGCCGTTCGGGTGAGCTTACGCTGCAGATCGCGAGGTTTGCGGTCGTGGGCATCGCCTCGACGATCGCGTACCTGGCGCTCTACTTGCTGCTCCGCGGCGTCATGCCGGCCCAGGCGGCCAACGTGCTCAGCCTGCTGGTGACCGCGGTGGCCAACACCGCCGCCAACCGGCGGCTGACGTTCGGGATCAGCGGGCGGCGGCACGCGGCCCGGCACCAGGTCAAGGGGCTGATCGCGTTCGGCATCGGGCTGGCGCTGACCTCGGGCGCGCTAGCCGCCCTGAACCATCCCAGCCGCGGCGTCGAGGTCTCGGTCCTCATCGCCGCCAACCTGGTGGCCACCGTCATCAGGTTCGCACTGTACCGGACCTGGGTCTTCGGCAAGTCCCGGGCCGGCCAGGGCAACCCACCACCTGACAGGGGAGACCGAATTGAGCGCGACTACCTCCGTGGCGAGGCATTCGATCCGCACCCGCCCGCGTCCCACCCGGAACCGGGCCCGGCGCCTGCTGCGCGGGCCTGAGGGCGATCCCCGCTGGGCGCGTCCGGCGCTGCTCGGGCTGCTGGCGCTCACGGCGTTGCTCTACCTGTGGGATCTGACCAGGAACGGCTGGGCCAACGACTTCTACGCGGCGGCGGTCCAGGCCGGGACGAAGAGCTGGAAGGCCTTGTTCTTCGGCTCGTTTGACTCGTCCAACTTCATCACGGTGGACAAGACGCCGGCCTCGCTGTGGGTCATGGAGCTGTCCGGCCGGATCTTCGGCTTCGGCCAGTGGTCCATGCTGGTACCGCAGGCGCTCGAGGGCGTGGCCTGCGTCGCGCTGCTGTACGCCGCGGTGCGCCGGTGGTTCGGGCCCGCGGCCGGGCTGATCGCCGGGCTGGTGCTCGCGCTGACGCCAGTGGCGGCCCTGATGTTCCGGTTCAACAACCCGGACGCGCTGCTGGTGCTGCTGATGACCGCCGCGGCGTACGCGCTGGTGCGCGCGATCGAGAACGGGCGGACACGGTGGCTGGTGTTCTGCGGGGTCCTGCTCGGCTTGGCGTTCCTGGCCAAGATGCTGCAGGCGTTCCTGGTCGTGCCGGGCTTCGCGATCGCCTACCTGTGGGCCGGGGCGCCGCGCGGGCGGCCGCGGCGCGTGTGGCAGACGGCGGCGATGGGCGCCGGGATCGTCATGGGCGCAGGCTGGTGGCTGCTCATCGCCGAACTGACGCCCGCGGCCGACCGGCCCTACTTCGGCGGCTCGGCCGACAACAACATCCTGCAGCTGGCCATCGGGTACAACGGCCTGGGCCGGATCACCGGCGACGAGACCGGGTCCATCGGCGGCGGGGCCCCCGGAAGCGCGGGCGGCGCGGGGTTCGGCGGGACGACCGGGCTGCTGCGGCTGTTCCACACGGAGTTCGGCGGGCAGATCAGCTGGCTGCTGCCCGCGGCGCTGATCTGCCTGGCCGCCATGGCGTGGGTGTCCCGGCGGGCGGCGCGGACCGACCGGATCAGGGCCGCGGCGCTGCTGTGGGGCGGCTGGGTGATCGTCACCGGGCTGGTGTTCAGCTACATGAACGGCATCATCCACCCGTACTACATGGTCGCGCTGGCCCCGGGCATCGGCGCGCTGGTCGGCATCGGCGCGATGATGCTGGGCGGGGGGGTCTGGGCCCGCCGCCACAGGCGGCCAGGGCAGCAGAGCCGCCAGGGGCGGCCAGGCGAGCAGGGTCGTCCCCCCGAGGCGGTACGGCAGAAGCGGCACGGCCTGGCCGGACGGGCGGTGGCGGCCGGGGCGGTCCTGGTCACGGCGGTGTGGTCGTACGTGCTGCTGGACCGGACGCCCGGGTGGCTGCCCTGGCTGCGCTGGGTGGTGCTGCTCGCGGGCGTACTGGGCGCGGCGACGGTGCTCGCAGGTCCGTGGCTGGCGTCGTGGCGGCGGCTGGTGCTGCTACCGCTCGGGCTGGCCATGGTGGCCGGGCTGGCCGGGCCGGCCGCCTACGCGCTGGACACGGTGAACACCGCGCACACCGGCGCGATCCCGAGCGCGGGGCCGGCGACGGTCGGGTTCGGCGGCGGGCCGGGCGGGACCGCGGGCGCACGGCCGGGCGGTACGCAGCCGGGCGGGACGCGCCTGGGCGGGACCGCGGGCAACGGGTTCCCGGGCGGGCAGGCAGGGCAGTTCGGCGGCCCCGCAGGAGGCAGCGGAACGCAGGCCGGTCCCGGAGCTGGCCGGCCGGGCGGAACCGGTACCGTCGGCGGAACGGGTGGCGGTCTCGGCGGGAACACGCAGGTCAGCAGGGCACTGGTGACGCTCCTCGAGCGGGACGCGTCGTCCTACAAGTGGGTGGCCGCGACCGAGGGGTCGGAGGGGGCGGCGCCGCTCGAGCTCGCGACCGGGGACGCGGTGATGGCCATCGGCGGGTTCAACGGCACCGATCCGTGGCCCACGCTGGCCGTGTTCGAGGAGCTGGTGGCCGAGCACGAGATCCACTACTACGTCGGCCAGGGCAGCGAGAGCTTCGGCGGCGGGCGGGGCTCCTCGGCCATCGCGTCCTGGGTGGCCGCCCACTTCAAGAAGGAGACCGCCGGCCGCCAGACCGTCTATGACCTCACCCAGCCGCTCAGCGCCTCCTGAAATCAGCGGCACGGCATGAGGTGATAGGCCTGCTTGGCGTCGAGGATGCGCATGACCGCGGAGTTCACCGTGGCGCGGAACGCAGCGTCGTCCGCGGCCCGGGCCAGGATGGCCTGATCCATGGCGACGGCCGCGGGCAGGCTCTGGGAGGTGATCAGGTCGCCCCCGGCGGCGAGGAAATCGATGCCGCGGGTGCCCGGCGGCAGGCCGGCTACCGCGGCCGCCGCGCCCAGGTCGTCGGAGACGATTACGCCGCGGAAGTGCAGTTCCTGGCGCAGGAGCCCGCGCATGACCCGGGACGAGAACGCCGCCAGGTGATGCGGGTCGATGCGCGTGTAGGTGGCCAGGGCGATCATGACGAACGCCACCCCGGCCTTGATCGCCGCCTGGAACGACTGCAGGTACGGGTTCTTCGGGCCGGTGACTGTGTCGACTACCCCGGAGGTGAAGTCGGTGTTGCCGACCACCCGGCCCAGGCCGGGGAAGTGTTTGGCGGTGGTGGCGACCCCGGCCTGTTTCATGCCCCGGATGAACGCCGCGCCGTGGGCCCCGTTGGTCTGCGGGGTATGGCCGAACTCGCGCTGCAGCGCGCCGATCGGCGCGTTCGAGCTCGCGGTCGCGCTCGGAACCACGTCCATCACCGGGGCCAGGTCGAGGTTGACGCCCGCCGAACGCAGCTGACGGCCCCAGGCCGCGGCCTGCCGCTGCAGTTCGGGGGTGGACAGCTGCCCCTGGGCCAGAGCGGGCGGGATCTCCGCGAAGCCGGGCCCCTGGAGTTCCTGCACCTGGCCGCCCTCCTGGTTGGCCGCGATGAAGAACCGGACCCCGGCCGTGGTAGCGGAGGACGTCAGTGCCTGGATGGCCTGTGTCGCCTGCCGGTCCGCGGCCACGCCCGCCGTGCTGGTGCCCTCGAACAGCAGCGAGCCGAAGTGATACGTCCCCACCGCCTGGGCGACTTCGGCGGCAGGCGCTCCCGCGATACCGATCAGGAACAGCTGACCGACGCGCTTCGCCTCGCTCATCCGGGAGAAGACCGCAGCCGCGCAGGAGGCTGGCGCCGACGCCGCGCCGGCCGCAACGGGCGGCGCGGCGCGGGCCGGGCTGGGGCTCGCGAGGGTGGCCGACGGCGGCGCGGTCTGGCGGCCCGACACGAGGCCGCACCCTGAGCAGGTCAAACCCAGCGACACAGCCCCTGCGAGCAGTACGCGGGCTGGCTGACGCCGTCTCCGGTCGCTGCTGTTCCGTTCCCGCACCTGATCCGTTCTAGCCGACCACGGCGTGCGGGGCCGCGAGGTTGAGGAATTATGACGATTCAAGCGCGCGGGCGATCGGAGCACTAGCGAGCGCGATCCCGGGTAGTGGCGATCCTCGTGACGCCTACCCAAGGCCAGCCTGAGGCGGCCGTCGGCCCGCTGGCCCGGGGCTACGCCTGGGTGGTGGTCGGCCTGCGGCTGGTGATCATCGCCGGGTGGGCCGCCGCCGTCGCGGCCGCCATCGTCTTCCTGCCGCCATTGAATCCCGCCACGGGCGGGCTGTCCGAGCTGATCCCGCCGGGATCGCCGCCGCGCACGCGGAAAGCGACGCCAGCAGGCTGTTCGGCTTCCCGCTCGACGCCGCCGTCGCCGTGGTGCAGCGCGATCCGGGGGGCTTGCCGACGGCGACGCAGGTCCGAGCGGTCCGCCAGGCCCTGGCCGCGGACCGGAACGTAGGGGGCCGGCTGGGCCAGCTCTCCCAGGCGGCCCAGGCCGCGGCGGCGGCCGGGGCGCTGGCCAAGGTCGAGCACCTGAGCACCGCCGGCCTGACCGGGCCGGTCAGCCCAGGCCCGCCCGGCGGCATCGCGGGCCTGGCGGGAGCGTTCCCGCTGCCTAACACCGCCGGCCTGCTGGCGGGTACGGCCGAGCACTCCACCACGATCGTCACGTTCCTGTACTTCCGGCCCGGCACCTCGTTCGGCCAGCAGACCGCGGGCGCGAACGAATACGCGCGCTGGTACCTGAACCAGCCGGCCGACCACGTGATCGGCGTGACCGGCCCCATCCCGGCCGAGTACGCGCAGAGCCAAATCATTCAGGATCACGTGTTCTGGGTCGAGCTGGCCACCGTGCTGGCCATCGCGCTGATCCTGGGCCTGCGGTTCAGGTCGGTGGGCGCGCCGCTGGCCGCGCTGGCCTGCGCGGGTACCGCGTATGTCCTCGCGGTCCGGATCGTGGCCTGGACCGCTCAGCGCATGGGGATCTCGCTGCCGCCGGACCTGGATCCGGTGCTGGTCGTCCTGCTGCTCGGGGTGACCACCGATTACTCGGTGTTCTTCCTGGACGGGATGCGCGCCCGGCTGGCCGAGGGCGTACCCCGGGTGCGGGCGGCCCGGCTGGCCACGGCCGAGTTCGCGCCGATCATCGCGGCCGCGGGCCTGATCGTGGCGGCCGCCACGGCGTCGCTGGCCGTGGCCCGGACCGACCTGCTGCGGGCGTTCGGGCCGGGGCTGGCCCTGACCGTGCTGACCGCGATGGTGGTATCCATGACGCTGGAGCCGGCCCTCATGGCCGTATTCGGCGGCTTGCTGTTCCGCCGGGTTCCGCTCCGGCTGCAGCGCCCCGGCGTCCGGGATCCGGGAGCGCCGCGGGCGGGGTTCACGGCGGCGCGGTTCGCCGCGGCGCGACCCATGGCGCTGCTCATCGCCGCGGTCGGCATCGCCGGCCTGCTCGCCGCCGCGTGGACGGCCCGGGACCTGCACCTCGGCTCGCCGCTGATCCGGGAGCTCCCGGCCTCGGCGACCGCCGTACGCGCGAGCACGGCCGCCTCCGACGGCTTCGCGCCCGGCATCTTGTCCCCCACCGAGATCCTGGTCATCGGCCCCGGCGTGACCAGGCAGACCCGCGCCCTGGCCCGGCTACAGCAGGAGCTGGCCACTCAGCCGGGCGTGGCCGAACTGGCCGGCCCGGCCAGCTTCCCCGGCGCGCCGGCCGGTTCCGGCGGTTCCGGCGGTTCCGGCTCGGCGGGCACCGTCGCGTCGCTGAACCCGATGCTGGCCGCCTCCGGCGGTGCCGCCCGGTTCGCGCTGGTGGAGAAGACCGACCCACTGGACGCCACCGCAATCAGCCGCATCCGCGCGCTGCGGGGCCGGCTGGCTGCGCTGGGCCGTTCGGCCGGGCTGTCCGGCGTACGGTTCGAGGTAGCCGGCCAGACCGCGCTGATCGCCGACTCAATCGACGCCGTGGTCGCCGACCTGGGACGGGTCGCGCTCGCGATCGTCGTGGTGACGCTGATCCTGCTGGTCCTGTTCCTGCGGTCGCATCACCACGGCGGGGGTGGCCCTGGCCGCGAGTTTCGCCATGCTGGCGGTGATACCGCTAGAGCAGTTCCGGCAGCTCGCGATCACCATGGCCGTCGGGGTGATCCTGGACGCGATCGCGGTCCGCTCCCTACTGGTGCCGGCCCTGGTGGCGTTGTTCGGCCGCCTCGGCATGTGGCCCGGTAACCGCTTTTCGCCACGCCGTGCGCCGACCCAGGGCGCGGCCCGGACGGCTTCCGAGGCCGGAACCGGCCGGGTCACCCGCTGAGCCGCCGGGGCCGGCCGGATGGCCGTCGAAGCGACGGTCGCGGATCAATGCAGGATCGCGGCGGCCAGCACCTTTATCTGTTCCACGGTGGCCAGCAGGGTCGCCGTGGACGTCGTCGCGGCGCTGAGGCGGGACAGTGCGGCCCGGATATTCTCGGCGTTCAGCTTGCTGCTGCGTACCTCGGCGTGCAGGCGATGCACGTCGTCGATGACGTCCTCGGCCTGCTCGCCCCCGAGGGCGCTCGCGTCGGCCTCGAGCGTGCGCAGCAGCCGGTCGATCATCTCCAGCGGATCGCCGGTGTCCGAGTCGTGGGTGATCTGCGTGACGCGCGCGTGGCCCGATGCGACTATCCCGGAATTATTGCCGCCGATGATGTTGCCGCTGTTGGTTCCGCTGTTGGTTCCGAAGCTTGTTTGCCCTAGGCCGGCACCCGGATACCTGTCCTGCTGACTCATGATTATCGTTCCATTTGCTGAGGTAACTGATCAGGCGTGGGCGTGGGTATGCTGCTCTACGTTCGCGTGGTCCGCGGCCATAGTCCCGTTGTTGTCACCGAGGGTCATATTGCCGGAATTATTGATGATCGCGCTTGCGCTGGCCCGGTAGGCGCTGGTATCGGCACCTTTATTATTCAGGAAGTCGAGCACCGTGTCGGTGACCAGGCGCTCGATGATCTTCGTGTACTTCGTCGCGTCCAGGTTCTGGATAAAGGTGCGGAGCTCGGGAGCGGAACCGATTTCGCGGACGCTTATCTGCGCACCCACGTCGGCGAAGAGATAATCCGTGGCCGCGGTGGCCTCCTCCCGGAAAGACCGCCGTTCGGCGAAGATCCGCCAGGTCGTGCCGATGAGCCCGAGCGGAGCCGACACCATGTCGCGGAAGGAGGTGCTCGCCGAATGTACCAGGACCTTGGTGATGAATTTACTGGACGTAACCTTGGGCAGCCGGTCGATAAGATGATATTGCCGGAGGATCGGCGGCGTGACGGTCGAGACGAATTCCAGGTAGAACATGCGCCCCTCGACAGCGACGTAGATGAAGGCCGAGACGGCGACTTCCTGGTCGGTGCGGCCGATCACCTCACGCTGGCGAGTCCGGACGGCCTGCCCCTCGTCGCTCACGCACACCCGCTGGTAGTAGCGCAGGCCGGCCGCGGGATGACGGATGAGCGCGTCGATCGCCTCGGGATTCGCCTCTGAGTAGGGCATTGTCCGGGCCGAGTCCACGATGGGGCTGTCCCACCGGCAGTGCCCGTCCCCGACCACCTGGTCGTGCACCGTGAGAGCGGATATGCGCTCATTGCCGGGCAGTTCGTCGTCCCTGAGTTTCAGCAGGCGGGCCCGGATGGCCTGGTGCAATTCGGCCGGGTCGATGGGAACGTAGCCACGAGACCTGGGCATGTGCCACTGACCGCCTGGCGCGCCCTGGCGCGAGCCTGGCGCATGATCGAGCTCGATGGCGATCGACCACGATTTTTCCACGAGGCCGGTTCCGATGAAGGGGTTCTGGCCGCCGTAGATGGTCATGTTCCCGTACTGTGCCTCCGCGACCTGAGCGATCCGGGCCTCGGCCTGCGGATCGGCCGGGTGGAACCGGCCAGCCCGCGCTCCCGGCCTGAGCTGATCGCTGAAGGTCCGGAACATCGAATAGGAATACCCGAACAATGTCGTCCCGACCAGGCCGATGAAGATCAGCAAGGCGATCTCGGTCTTGCCGCCGAGGCCCGCGGCCAGCCCGAACTCGGACGGGCTTCTGCTGGCGAAGTCGAGGATGGGCTGGAGCAGGATGAACAGGATGAATGGGATGAGTACGAAGGCTATGGCCACGCCGGTGAAAACCTTGAGCCCGACCGAATGCCGTTCCCAGTTCACGCCGGGCAGCACCAGTCCGAACAGGAACGCGAGGATCAGGATCCCGATAATCGCCGTCGTGGCGAAGAGCAGGCCGGCCAGCAGGAAGATGGTGAGCAGCAGGTCCCGCAGGATCTGCGTCCGGCGGGCATTCAGGCAGTGCCGGACGATAGGGCCCAGGTCGATGCTCAGCGAGGGGGCGACGGCGCGATGCGAAGCCAGGAGCTCCCCGATCACCGTGTTCGCAAACGTCCGGTTGAGGTAGGGGGCGGCACATAGGTAACGGGTCGCGTTGCTGAGCGGGGCACTCGGCCGGCTGGCCGCGTGCGTGAAGAACTCATCGGCCGGTAGCGCCTCGGCCGCCCGGGCCTGCCGCCCGATCACTTCCTCCGGGTCTCGGTAGGCCGGTTCCGGCCCCCGGTACGACGGCTCATCGGGCCAGGCCTGGTGCCGGGCCACGGTCGGCGGGGCCGGGGCCGGCGGGGCGACGGGGGCCGGGGCAAACCTTGAGCCGTCCGGAAGAGCTGCCCGCGCCTGAACCGATGCGGGGGCCGGCGGTGCCTGGCGGGCCAGAGACCTGACCGGCGCACCGCATATCCCGCAGAAAACGTCATCCGACGTCAGTGACAAGCCGCAATTATTACACTGAGTTTGAGCCACTAGTATCTCCTGCAGAATCGGAAGCCTTCACTTGCGCCGCGATGCCAGGCGTCACTGACATCCGTGGTAGGAGGCGTGATAACTCGGCGGCGGTTGATCGATGAGGTATCCCCCGCCGTCCTGTTCAAGGAACAGTGATATGTCCCAGTTCGTGCATGATTCGGCCCCGTTCGCACTTTGCGCCGTATTCTGACGACTGGTGAATGTCACGTAAGCCACCAGATCCCCGTTCGCCGCGGTGGAGATGCCGCGGAGCGTTTCGGCTGAGTCAACCGTGGACGCGTATCCGCTGTCGAACTGTTCCTGGGTCAGAGCCTGCGCGGATTGCGGGTTGAGCAAGGAGACATATGACTCGTAATCATGGTTGTTGATCGCGGTGAAGTACTGGTTGACGAACGTCGCCACGGCCGATGCATCCGCGTCCTGTGACACGTCCGCGGCGATCGTCACCTGACCTACGCCCGAGGCGGCCGGCGAGGGACTCGATGACGGATCGGACGGATTCGAGCTGGGCGCGGACTCAGGCTGACCGGGCGTGGCATCACCGTTACTGGCCTGGGACGTTACGCGTACGGAGCCGCCTGATGCCGGTACCGCTCCGGTGCGCGGCGAATGGTGCCCGGCGGAGACCAAGGCGAAGCCGGCCATGCCGCCCGCCGCGACGGCAACGGCCACCGCGGCGATTATCAGCCGCGGTGACCTGGGCCGGGAGGGACCGCCGGACCGGCCCGGTTCAGTGCTTCCGTATGCCTGCGGCGCGGCACTGTCCCACCCGGAGATGCGCGTATTGTCCGAACCTGATGGTCGTGCGCTATACCGCTCAGCGGGATCCGCGCGGTCATCGGGAAACTGCTGCCCGCAGCCGGTGCAAAACCGACTTCCTTCTTTCCGCGGCCGCCTGCAGCTACTGCAGACCTCCATGGCCCTTCCACCCCTAACAGCCCCACCCCGGCGCCAAACCGGCGCCACTGATGGCGTCGAGTATTACGTCGCCAGTTAGGGCGCGCCAGTGGCGCCAAGGTCTCTATTTTGTCACCATTCGCCGGTAAACCAACTCGCCGGCCTAGGCATCAGTCAGCCGGGGTTCCTGGGGGACGGCGGCGATGGGCCCGCAGCCGACCGGAAATGGCCATGTCTATGCCGGAAAATCCCGGCAAAGTGGATGATCCGGAATAAATGACCTCGGCGTTCACCATGGTGCGGAAAGCCAGATCAGGCCCCGGTAGGAGGCTGAGGCAGCCGGCCGATGGTGGCCAGCCAGGCCTCCGCGGTCGAGGTGCCGAAGGCGCCGGGATTGATCTCGAAGGTGTCGGCCTGGATGGCGGTAACCGTCCATCCGTCACCGAAGGCGGCGCGCAGTTCGTCCCGGCTGACCCGGCGCGGGCCGAACGCCCCGGGCTGGCGGTCGCTGAAGCACATCAGGTACAGGCGGCCGGCCGGGCGCAGCACCGAGGCCAGGCTGGCGACGTACCTGACCCGGCTTTCGTCGTCGAAGACGTGGAACAGCCCGCTGTCGATGATGGTGTCGAAGTCCAGGCCCAGATCCGCCAGGCTCAGGGCGTCAGCGACCTCGAAGCGGGCGCTGATCCCGCGGGCGGCCGCCTTGGCGCGGGCCTGCCCGACGGCGAGGGGTGAGACATCGACGCCCAGGGCATCGGCGCCGGACAAGGCGGCCAGCAGGGTCTGCTCTCCGGTTCCGCAGCCAGCGTCGAGCAGCTGACCGGTCAGCATTCCGCGAGCGGCCAGCCGGACGAAGGCCGGCTGAGGCCGGCCGACATCCCATGGCGGCGGCCCGCTCGCCGCGTACGAGGCGTCCCAGCTCGGCGTCGTCACCGGATCATTATCGCGGCCTGCCCGGCGGTCCCGGCACGGAGGGGCTGATATACACGGAGCATGCCTGCCGACGCACTTCCCGGGCAGATGCGGTCGGCCGCGCTCGCGCTGCTGGCGGCGCTCGACGGCCAGCAGCGGACGCTCGCCGCGCTGCTATTCGAGGACGATGCCGCCCGCCGGTGGCTGGAGTACCGGCCGCGGCGGCGGCCCGGGGCCTCCATCGCCGATATGAGCAGGACCGCCCGCAAGGCCGTGCACCGGCTGCTGGCTACGGGACTCAGCGATCACGCCTACGCCCAGGCGATGAACGTCATGGCCCTGGAGGAGGTACTGGACCGGCGGGAGCAGTGGCGCCGGGGCCGGCACAGCAACGACTACTGGGTGAACGTCTTCGGCGATCCCGCGGGGGACGCGCCGTGGTCGTGGCGCTTCGAGGGACACCACCTGTCGGTGACCATGACCGTGGCCGACGATCAGGTCTCCCCCGCCCCCGTCTTCTTCGGCGCCAACCCGGCCTGTGTCAGCTATGCCGGGCGGCCGGTGTCCCGGCCGCTGGCGCCGGAGGAGGACCTGGCGCGGGTGCTGCTCGACGCGATGGCGCCGGCCGAGCGGGTCCTGGCCGTGGTCTCCGGGCAGGCGCCAGGTGACATCCGCTCTGGCACGAGCCCGCGGGCCCGGGAAGACATCCAGCCGCTGGGCGTGGCCGCCAGCCAGCTCGGGTCTGCTCCGCGGGCGATGCTCGGCGAGCTGGTCACGGCCTACCTCGACCGGCTGCCCGGCGAGCTCGCGGCGCAGCAGGCCGGCCGGCTCGCGGGCGCCGAGCTGCACTTCGCCTGGGAGGGACCGCTCACCCCGGGCGCGCGGCACTACTACCGGGTGCAGGGCGATGACCTGCTCATCGAGTATGACACCACCGACGACGGGAACCACGCCCACACCGTGCTGCGCCGCCCCCGCAGCGACTTCGGCCACGACGTACTGGCCGAGCACTACCGCCAGTGGCACGGCCCGGAGCAACCCGGCGCAGCCGGAACGGCACAATGACGGCATGGCATCACACGTAGCACTGCTGCGCGGCATCAACGTCGGAGGCCGGAACAAGGTCCCGATGGCCGAGTTGCGCGAGGTGGTGACCTCGCTCGGCCACAGTGGGGTGACGACCTACATCCAGAGCGGCAACGTGCTGTTCACCACGCCGGAGACCGGCACGGCCAAGCTGGCGTCGGATCTCGAGGCTGCCATCGCCGGCGCGTTCGGCCTATCGTCCTCCGTCGTGGTCCTGTCCAGGGACGAGCTGGCCCAGATCCTGGACCGCAATCCGTATCCGGAGCCACCGAACCCGAAGCTCGTGCACGTGGTGTTCCTGGGCGGCGAGCTGCCAGCCGGCCTGTTCGACCGGATCAAAGCGGCGGAGAGCGCGGCCGCGGCCAAGGGCAGCCGCGATGCCGTCACCGCGATCGGCCCGGCTCTGTACCTGCACACCCCGGACGGCTACGGCACCAGCGAACTGGCTCAGGTGCTGTTCCGCATCATCGGAACGCCGGGAAAGAAGGGCATCGCGGCGACGGCGAGGAACTGGGCCACGGCGACCAAGCTGCTGTCCCTGTGCGAGGAGAAATGACGGCTGCGAAAGGGCGCGCGGTCCTGGTCACCGGGGCCTCCCGCGGCATCGGGCGGGCGGTGGCGCAGGTGTTCGCCAGCCAGGGTGACCGGGTGGCGGTGCATCACCGCGATTCCGCCGCGCTGGCCCGGGAGGTGGTGGCCGGGCTGCCGGGCGGCGGCCACGCGGTCGTCCGCGCGGACCTCGCCGACGCCGCGGCCGTAAGGCAGATGGTCGACCAGGCCGCCGCCGAGCTGGGCGGGCTGGATGTCCTGGTCAACAACGCCGGGATCTACGTGGGGCACCCGATCACCGAAGTGTCCTACGAGCAGTGGCAGGACGCGTGGCGCGAGACGATCTCCGTCAATCTCACCGGAGCCGCGAACGTGACCTGGTGCGCGGTCCAGCACATGAAGGAAACCGGCGGCCGGATCGTCAACGTGACCTCGCGCGGCGCCTTCCGCGGCGAGCCCCGGCACCCCGCCTACGGGGCCAGCAAGGCGGGCCTGAACGCGTTCGGGCAGTCGATGGCCCGCGCGCTCGCGCCGTACCGCATCTCGGTGGCCATGGTGGCGCCCGGGTACGTCGAGACCGAGATGGCGGCGGCCGACCTGAACTCGGCCCGGGGCGAGGAGATCCGCGCGCAGAGCCCGTTCAACCGGGTCGCGACGCCGGAGGAGATCGCGGCAGCGGTCGTCTATCTCGCCTCCGACCAGGCCGAATGGGCCAGCGGCGCCATCCTCGATCTCAACGGGGCGTCGTACTTGCGCTCGTAAGTCGGGCCCAGACGGACGGAGTCCATCACCGATGGGAGCGGCGGAGAGCACGGCCATGACCTGACCCCAGGCCAGTTCGGTGCCCGCGGCCAGGCAGCCGTCGGTGACGGCGTCGGTGCCCAGGGCGCTGGGCCTGATCACGGGCATGACGGGCGCGATCCGGTCGAGTTCGGCGGTCACCGACTCGGCGAAGCCCGGGGCCCGGCCGATCCCGCCGCCGAGCACGATCAGGTCGGGGTCGACGACGGTGATGACCGCGCAGATCGTCTTGGCCACCAGCCGCGCTTCTTCGGCCACTACCGCTTGCGCGCGCTCGTCGCCGGCCGCCGCGGCCTCGAAGACGCGCCGCGCGGACACCGGGCCGCGCATTCCGCCGCGCCGCGCGGCCCGGACGATCCCCGAGGCCGACGCCGCCGCCTCGAGCGTCCCGCGCTTGCGCGCCTCGTGTTCGTCGGCGCCCGCGCCGCCGGACAGCGGCATGTACGCAATCTCCCCCGCGACGCCGTGGGCGCCGCGCACCAGCTGACCCCCGAGGACAAGGCCCATGCCAATGCCGGTGCCGATGTGCACGAAGGCGAAGTTGTCGACCTCCCGGCCGTGGCCGAGAGCACGCTCGGCCAGGGCGGCGGCGTCCACGTCGTTCTCCATCACCAGCGACGGCCCGAACGCCTCTCGCAGGCCGGCCAGTGCCGCCGGGCGGTCCCAGCCGCGCAGCCCGCCGGTGAGCTTCATGGCGTTCCGGCGCGGATCGTAGACGCCTGGACTGCCGATCACAGTCTGGGTGACGGCCGATCGGGTCACGCCCGCGTTCTCGCATAGCAGGCCGGCCAGCTCGACCAGCTCGGCGACCCGGGCGCGGACGCTGGTGGCGCGGGCGCGCAGGGATGCCCTGGTCCTGATCTCGCCGGTGAGGTCGGCGATCGCCCCGCGCACGTACTCCAGCCCGATATCCAGGCCCAGGACGAGCCCGGCGTCCGGCCGGATCTCGTACAGCCGGGCCGAACGGCCGGGCACCCCGGTCCGCTGCCCGGCGATGCGGACCAGGCCGGCCCGCTCGACGTTACCGAGGGCCAGGGACACGGTGGGCTTGGACAGCCCGCTGACGCGGGCCAGCTCGGCTCGCGAGGACGGACCGCGCTGGCGGATGTGCTCCAGCAGCAGTTGCTCATTTATCGCCCGGATCAGCGAGGGACGGGCGGCGAACAGGGCAGTCCCGGTTCCCTCGGGCGGCGGCAGAGCCGAGGCCGACGCGGGCCGCGCGCCGTCGGACGCGACCGCCGACGTGCCTGCCGACAGGACCGTCACGGTCACCTCCCCCACCATTGTGGATGACAGCTTGCACCCGGTCTGCTGGCCCTTGTCCCGGACAAATAGTTAGGATACTGTCCTAACAAATTCAAACGGAAGGGGCAACCGGTATTCGCCGTAGATGCCCCAGAGCAAGGCCATAGACGTGCCCTCAGACCAAACACGGCAGTAAGGACGAAGCGGCATGAGACGTCTCACCAGATACGGGATCATCCTCACGGCCGGCCTGCTCGCGGCCGGCTGCAGCGCCGGTTCCAGTTCCAGTACCAGTTCCGGCTCCAGCAGTGGCAACACATCGACGAACAGCGTGCTGACCATCTCCAACGAGAACGGCGCGCTCTGGACCTGCGGCTTCAACCCGCTCAACAGCTCCTACAACCTCCTGTCGGTCGGCTTCACCTACGAGCCGCTGGTCTACGTGAACCCGCTGCAGAGCGGCAAGACCACGCCCATGCTCGCCACCTCCTGGACCTGGGGAGCGGGCAACAAGTCACTCACGTTCACGATCCGGCCGGGGGTCAAGTGGAGCGACGGCACACCGATGACCGCAGCCGACGTGGCGTACACCTTCAACCTGATCAAGAAGTACCCGACCCTCGACCTGACCGGGGTCTGGTCGGTGCTGTCCAGCGTCACCGCGACCGCCCCGTACACGGTCACCATGGACTTCAGCACGGTCGCCGTGCCGTACTTCTACTACATCGCGGATCAGACGCCGATCGTGCCCCAGCACATCTTCTCGACGATCGCCAACCCGGCGACCGCCTCCATCAGCCACCCGGTTGGCACCGGTCCCTACCTGATGAGCAAGTGCAGCCCGCAGAACATCACCTACACCGCCAACCCGCACTACTGGCAGCCGGGCCTGCCGCGCATCCACACCCTCCAGTACCCGGCCTTCACGAGCAACAACACCGCCAACGACACGCTGGCGAGCGGCCAGGCCCAGTGGGGTGCCCAGTACATCCCGGACATCCAGGCCTTCTACACCTCCAAGAACCCGAACTTCCACTACTGGTTCCCGCCGGTCCTGAACGTGTCGATGGTCCCGAACCTGACCAACCCGCTGCTGAGCAACGTCAAGGTCCGCGAGGCGATCTCGTACGCGATCGACAGGGATAAGGTCTCCACCATCGGCGAGTCCGGCTACGAACCGCCCGCGAACCAGACCGGCATCGTCACGCCGACGTTCTCCAGTTCGCTGAACAGCCAGGCCCTGGCGGCCTGGGGCAATGGGTACGACGTGGCCAAGGCGAAGTCACTGCTGGCCTCGGCTGGCTTCCACCCGGGTTCCGACGGCATCATGACGAACGCGGCCGGCCAGAAGCTGCAGTTCACCGTCATCAACATCGGCGACTACTCCGACTGGGTGGCCTCGATGCAGGTGATCCAGCAGGATCTGCGGGCGGTCGGCATCTCGATCAACCCCAGCAACCTGTCCAACACCGACTACCAGGCCGACCTGTTCAACGGCCATTACCAGCTCGCCTACGTGGAGCAGTACACCTTCGGCCCGGGCCCGTACTACGAGCTGAACAACTGGCTCAACTCCGCGAACACGGCGCCGGTCGGCAAGCAGGCGGCCAGCAACTACGAACGCTACAGCAGCCCGGCCACCGACAAGCTGCTCAACCAGTACTCGACCACCACGGACCCGGCCACGCAGCAATCGATCCTGAACCAGCTGCAGCAGGTCATGCTGAGCCAGGTGCCGATCATCCCCGTGGTGGAGGGCGTCGACTGGTACCAGTACGACACCTCGTCGTTCACCGGGTGGCCCACGTCCAGCAACCCCTACGCCCAGCCTCCGGTATGGGCGTTCCCGGACAACGAGCAGGTGCTACTGCACTTGTCGCCGAAGTAGGCTGAGCCGCCGCCCCAGCGAGCTGAACGAGGAGCCACCGAGCTTGAGATACGCGCTGCGCCGCCTCGGTTTCTTCGTCCTGACGCTGTGGGCGGCGCTCACCATCAACTTCCTCTTGCCGCGGCTGATGCCGGGCAACCCCGCGCTGGCCATGATGTCGAAGTTCCACTCTGCGGGCGCCACCCCGCAGACGCTGCGCGCCCTGGAGACCCTCTTCGGGGTCAACAATCAGCAGGGCCTGCTCACCCAGTACTTCGGCTACCTGCACCAGATGCTGACCGGCAACTTCGGCACCTCCCTGAGCCAGTACCCGGCGTCGGTCACGTCGGTCATCGGCAGCGCGATCTGGTGGACGCTCGGCCTGGTCGGCGTCACCACGATCCTGGCGTTTCTCCTCGGCACCGGCCTCGGCATCGTCTCGGCCTGGCGCCGCGGCGGGAAGCTGGACAGCGTGATCCCGCCGGTGTTCGTGATCACGTCCGCGATCCCGTACTTCTGGGTGGCCATGGTCCTGGTCCTGATCTTCGGCATCACCCTGCACTGGTTTCCCAGCCAGGGCGGCTACTACGTGACCACCGACACCCCCGGCCTCAACTTCACCTTCTTCCAGGACGTGCTCAACCACGCCTTCCTGCCCGCGATGGCCCTGCTGATCACGACGATCGGCACCTGGATCCTGACCATGCGGAACACGATGATCACCACGCTGGCCGAGGACTACGTGCGGATGGCCCGGGCCAAGGGACTGCCGGGCTGGCGCATCATGCTCGACTACGCGGCCCGCAACGCGATCCTGCCGAACCTGGTGGGCTTCGCTATGTCCCTCGGCTTCGTGGTCAGCGGCGCGATCCTGGTGGAGTACGTGTTCAACTATCCCGGTGTGGGCTACATGCTGCTGCAGGCCGTGGACGGCGAGGACTACCCGCTGATGCAGGCCCTGTTCCTGCTGATCACCGTCGCGGTCCTGTTCGCGGTCCTGGCCGCCGACATCCTTACCGCGATACTCGACCCCCGGACCAGGGCGGCGCGTTAGCCATGGCCATGCCGGTCTCGGGAGTTCCCACCGACGGTTCACGGGCCCCCGCCGCACAGGTACCGGCGGGCCACGCGCTGGCCCGCATCGGCCGCGCCATCCGCTCCAACCGCAAGGCGGCCACCGGAACCATCCTGCTCCTGATCTTCATCCTGGTCGCGCTCTTCCCCGGCGTTATCGCCCACGCCAGCCCGACGCAAGATGCCTATCCGCCGCGTCTGGGCCCCTCGTCCGCTCACCTGTTCGGCACCAACGCGTACGGGCAGGACCTGTTCGCGCAGGTGGTGTGGGGAACCAGGAACGTGCTGATCATCGCGTTCGTGGTCGGGCTGGCCACCACCGGGATTGCGGTCCTGATCGGCGTGGCCGCGGCCTACCTCGGCGGGGCGTGGGACGGCACGCTCGGCGTGCTGACCGACGTGCTGCTCGTCATCCCGCTGTTCCCGCTGCTGATCATCATCGCGGCCTACGCCCACGGCGGGACCACGATCGTGCTGATCACGGCCATCACCCTCACCAGCTGGTCTTACACCGCGCGCCAGCTCCGGTCGCAAGCGCTCACGCTGCGCAACCGGGATTTCCTCGAGGCGGCTCGGGTGCGCGGCGAGCGCAAGCTCTACGTCATCGTGATGGAAGTCATCCCCACCATGACCTCCCTGATCGTGGCGAGCTTCCTGACCAACGCGCTGTACGCGGTGCTGCTCTCATCCAGCCTGCAGTTCATCGGCCTCGGCGACCCGAACACGGTGAGCTGGGGCACCACCCTGTACTGGGCGGAGAACAACGCCGCGCTGCAGACCGGTGAGCCGTTGTGGGCGATCGCGCCAGGTTTCTGCATCGCCCTGCTCGGCGCCGCCTTCGCCCTGCTCAACTACGCGTTCGACGAGATCGGCAATCCGGCGCTGCGGCCTGTGCGAAGGAGCAAGCGTGTCCGAAGGGCATGAGATCCTCGAGGTCAGCGGCCTGTCCGTGGACTATATGCTGCCGCAGGGTTCCGGGGCCGACATCCGGGCCGTCGATGACGTCTCGTTCACGGTCGATCGGGGCGAGTTCCTCGGCATCGTCGGCGAGTCGGGCTGCGGGAAGTCCACGCTGCTGTTCGCGGTCGCGCAGTTGCTCGCTCCCCCGGCCCACCTGGCCGCGGGCACGGTCAAGTTCAAGGGGGCGAACCTGGTCGGCCTGACCGACCGGCAGCTGTCCGCCATCCGCTGGTGCGACCTGTCGGTGGTCATGCAGAGCGCCATGAACGCGCTGAACCCGGTCAAGTCGATCGGCGCCCAGTTCAAGGACGCGCTGCAGGCCCACGGCAAGCCGTCCAAGGAGGAGATCGCGGCCCGGTCGGCCGCGGTGATGCGGATGGTGGGCATCGATCCGGTGCATCTGAAGAGCTACCCGCACCAGCTGTCCGGCGGCATGCGGCAGCGCTCGATGATCGCCATGGCGATGCTGTTCACGCCCGACCTGATCATCATGGACGAGCCGACCTCCGCGCTGGACGTGGTGGCGCAGCGGGCGCTGATGCTGCAGATCAAGGAGCTCCAGCAGACCTACGGCTTCGCGGTCATCTTCGTCACCCACGACATGTCCCTGATCAGCCACTTCTCCGACCGGCTCATGGTGATGTACGCCGGCCAGATCGACGAGCTCGGCGCGACCAGGACGATCTTCGCCCGCCCGCTGCACCCTTATACCCAGGGCCTGCTGGAAGCCTTCCCGTCCATCCATGGCCCGCGCGTCCCGCTGAAGGGAATCCCCGGCAATCCTCCCGATCTGGCCATGATCCCGAGTGGCTGCCGGTTCCACCCGCGGTGCCCGCACGCGGTCGAACGGTGCACCGTGACCGCACCCGACCTGTACCCGGTCGACGGAGACCTCGTGCGCTGCCTGCGCCGCCAGGACGGCAGCCTGAGCAGCCGCGAGGAGGGGAGCCTGAGCAGATGAGCGAGTTGCTGAGGACCGAGCGCCTGACCAAGCACTTCAAGATCGGCGGGCTGCTGTCCCGGCGGACGCTGCACGCCGTGGACGACGTGAGCTTCAGCATCGGCGAACACGAGATCGTGGCGCTGGCCGGGGAGAGCGGCAGCGGCAAGTCCACGATCGCCCGCGTCCTGGCCAGGATCTACCAGCCGACGAGCGGGCAGGTCTACTTCGAGGGCAAGCCGCTGTCGGCGATCCGCTCGCGGCGCGACGGGCTGCGCTACGCCAGCCTGGTGCCCATGGTCTTCCAGGATCCGTTCGCCTCGATCAACCCGGTGTTCCGCGCGCAGCACGGCGTGCTGCGCATCCTCAAGCTGCACCGTCCCGAGCTGTCGGCCAAGCAGCGCCTGGACGAGGCCGCGAGGGTGTTCGGCGTGGTCGGGCTGGGCGCCGACATGCTCCAGCGCTTCCCGTACGAGCTGAGCGGCGGCCAGCGACAGCGGGTCGGGTTCGCCCAGGCCCTCGCGATGCGGCCGAAGCTGATCCTGGCCGACGAGCCGGTATCGATGCTGGACGTGTCGATCAGGATCGGGTTGCTCAACCTGATGGCGAAGCTGCGCGACGAGGAGGGGGTGTCGATCCTGTACATCACCCACGACATCGCCAGCGCGCGGTACGTGGCCGACCGCCTGATCGTCATGTACGCGGGCCAGATCGCCGAGTCCGGGCCGATCGAGGAGGTGCTGACCGCCCCTAAGCATCCCTACACCCAGCTGCTGCTGTCCGCGGTACCAGATCCGATGGCTCCGCTGTCGCAGGTGACCGATCGCGGCGAGCCGCCCAAGGTCGTCGACCCGGCGCCCGGCTGCCGGTTCCGCTGGCGGTGCCCGCTGGCCATCGAGCAGTGTTCGGCCGTGACCCCGGCCCTGGCGGAAGTGCGGCCCAACCACGAAGTGGCCTGCCATGTCGCCCAGACGGGCGCGGAAGTGAGGGCCTTCGCATCATGAAACTCGCGGTGATCGGCGGCGGGTCCACTTACACCCCGGAGCTCGCGGACGGCATCGGCCGGCTGCTGCCTTCGGTCAGCGAGCTGGTCCTGGTGGATCCCGACCCCGCGAGGCTGGCCGCCGTGGGGCCGGTCTCGGCCCGGATCATGGCCGCACACGGGCATCCGGCCCGGGTCCGCTGGACCGGCCGCCTGGACGACGGCGCCGACGGCGCCGACGCGATCCTGTTCCAGCTGCGGATCGGCGGTCAGGCCACGCGGCAGCGTGACGAGACCTGGCCGCTGGACTGCGGCTGCGTCGGGCAGGAAACGACAGGGGCGGGCGGCCTGGCCAAAGCGCTCCGCACCGTACCCACTGTCCTGGATTTGGCCGAACGGGCCAGCCGCCGGGCTTCGCCCTCAGCCTTCATGATCGACTTCACCAATCCCGTGGGGATCGTCACCCGCGCGCTGCTGTCCGCGGGTTACCGGGCCGTCGGCCTGTGCAACGTGGCCATCGGGTTCCAGCGTCACTTCGCGTCCCTGCTGGGAGTGCCGGCGGATCGGGTGCGGCTCGGCCACGTCGGCCTGAACCATCTGACCTGGGAACGCTCGGTGACGGTGGACGACAAGGACGTACTGCCCGGCCTGCTCGCCACCCGGGCGGACGAGATCGCGCCGCACACGGGGCTGCCCGCGGACTTCATCCGCCGCCTGGGCCTGGTGCCGTCGTACTACCTGCGCTACTACTACGCCCACGACGCGGTGGTGGCCGAGCAGCGCGGGGCGGTGACCCGCGCCGAGGAAGTGGCCCGGATAGAGCGGGAACTCCTCGAGCTGTACGCCGACCCGGCCCTTGACACCAAGCCGCCTCAGCTGTCGCAGCGCGGGGGCGCCTGGTACTCCGAGGCCGCCGTGGACCTGCTCGTCTCGCTGACCGGTGACCGGCGCGACGTCCAGGTGGTCAACACGGCCAACGGCCTGACGCTGCCCTTCCTGCCCGCCGACGCGGTGATCGAGGTGCCGTCCGTGATCAGCCGCGGCGGCACCGTGCCGGTGCCGGTCGCCCCGGTCGAACCGCTGCTCCGCGGACTGATCGCACACGTGTACGCCTACGAGGAACTCGCACTCGACGCGGCGATCCGGGGCGGGCGCGACCGGGTCTACGACGCACTGCTCGCGCACCCGCTAGTCGGCCAGGCCGAGGCGGCGCGGTGCCTGACCGACCGCCTGCTCGCCGAGAACGCACGCTACCTGTCCTGGGCGTAAGGAGACCGCGGATGAGACGCACCTGGCCTGTGATCGTAGCGGCCGCTGGCATCACGCTGGGCACAGCTGCAGCTGCTGCCCCGGCCGCTCATGCGGCCTCGGCGCCGGTAGCCGTGGTCCGGGTCAATCAGGTGGGATACCCGGTGTCGGGTCCCAAGGTGGCCTACGTGATGCTGGCCCGGCCGGTGAGCCGGGTGAGCTTCGAGATCACGACCCCGTACGGCGTGGCCTACCGGGGTACGTCCGCCGACGACGTGGGCACGTGGAACTCCGCGTACCGCGCGGTCTATGAGCTCAGCTTCTCCGGGGTGAACGTGCCCGGTGTCTACCAGGTCACGGTCACCACTCCGGCCAAGGCGATCTCCCCCGCGTTCGTCATCGGCACCGGAGCCCAGCTGTACCGCCAGCTGGTGGACAACGGCGTGCGGTACTTCACGTCCGAGCGGGACGGCCCGGACGTCGTTCCGTCCGTCCTGGATCGCCAGCCCGCCAACCTGACCGACGAGAACGCCGACGTCTACGCGGACCCGGCCTACGACAGCAACGACAACCTGCTCGGCACGCTGAAGAAGATCGGCGGGCCGGTCGACGTCGCGGGCGGCTGGTTCGACGCGGGCGGCGGGTATGAGAAGTTCGCCTACACGGCCAGCTACGCGGACGCGCTCCTGCTGATCGCCTCCCGCGCCCTATCGAACCAGCAGGGCCCGGGTTCCTACCCGGCCCTGCAACCGGAGGCCGACTTCGGACTGCAGTGGATCACCAAGCTGTGGAATCCGGTGCTCAAGGTCCTGTACGCGCAGGTCGGGATCGGCAACGGCAACGCCAGCAACACCATCCAGGGCGACTACAACTTCTGGTTCCCCCCGCAACAGGAGGACCGGATGGACGTCAGCCCGGGCGGCCACCCGGGTCCGACCGCCTACTTCGTCAGGTACCGGCCGGTGTTCGAGGCGGCCCCGCCCGGAAAGCCGGTCAGCCCCGACCTGGCCGGCCGGTTCGCCGCCGACTTCGCCCTCGGCGCGCAACTATCCGCGGACGGCGACCCAGCGCAGGCCCAGCACCTGCTCAGCCTGGCCCGGGGCGTCTACGCGATGGCCAAGACCACCGACGTCGGACAGCTCGTCACCGCGTTCCCCCACGACTACTACCCGGCCAGCCAGTGGAAGAGCGACATGGCCTGGGGCGCGGCCGAGATCGCCCTGGCCGACGAGGCGACCGCCGCGCCGGCCCGGCAGCTGAGCGCGGACCTGGCCACGGCGGCCCGCTGGGCCCGGGCCTACATGGCCCAGGGTCATCCCGCCGACGGGGACACATTCAACCTCTACGACGACGGCGCGGTCGCCGAGGCCGAGCTGCTGCAGGCCATGCAGGAGGCCGGCGCCGATCCGATCGCTCCTTCCGTGCTTCTGGGCGACCTCGCGGCTCAGCTGCGGACCGGCGAGGCCCAGGCCAAGGGCGACCCGTTCGCGCTCGGCACCCAGCTCGGCGCCTCGGACGCCTCGCCGCACGCGTTCGGCCTGTTCATCACCGACGCCTTGTACCAGAAGTACGGCGGCTCCAGCGCCTTCGAGTCCTTCGCGCAGCAGCAGCTGAACTTCGCGCTCGGCGCGAACGCGTGGGGCAGCTCGTTCGTGGTCGGCGCGGGAACCGTGTTCCCGCACTGCATGCAGAGCGAGATCGCCAACCTGGCCGGCTCGCTCACCGGCCGCGGCGACATCCAGCTCGGCGCCACCACCGACGGCCCCAGCAGCATCGGCAACTTCTCCGGCCTCGGCACGGTCTCCGGGATGCGGGCGTGCAGCGCGGGCCATTTCGCGCCGTTCAACACCACGACCGCCGGGTACGAGGACAACGTGGTGTCCTGGCCCTCGGTGGAACCCGCCGACGACTACACCGCCGCGTCCCTGTTGGCATTCGCCCTGGGGAGTGCCGGCCTTGGCTGAGGCAACGGCGCTCAGGCCTGCCGTCCTGGCCATCGACGGGGGAAACAGCAAGACCGACGTAGCCCTGGTGGCCAGCGATGGCACGCTGCTCGCGTCCGCCCGCGGGCCCGGCATCAACGCCCACGACGTCGGCGTCGAGGCGACGGTGCTGATCCTCGACACGGTGGTCAAACAGGCCGCGGCCCAGCTGAGCGGGCGTTACCGGGCCGACGGAACGGGCTGGGTCGCGATGCACACGGTGGCCTGCCTGGCCAACGCCGACCTGCCGGAGGAAGAGGCCGAACACGCCGCGGCGGTGCGGGCCCAGGGCTGGAGCCCGACCGCGACGGTGGTCAACGACACCTTCGCTATCCTGCGGTCCGGCCTGACCGACCGGGTCGAGGGTTCCGCGTCGCACTGGGGCGTCGCCGTCGTGTGTGGCGCGGGAATTAACGCCGTCGGCGTCGCCCCCGACGGCCGCGTCACCCGGTACCTGGCCCTCGGCACGATTTCCGGCGACTGGGGCGGCGGTTATGGCTTGGGCCTGGAGGTCCTCTGGCACGCGGCCCGCGCGGAAGACGGGCGTGGTCCCGGCACGATGCTTACCGGGCATCTGACCAGCCACTTCGGGGTGGAACGGGTCGAGGAGATCACGATCGGCATCCACCAGGGAAAGATCGATGACGATGAGCTGATCGGCCTGGCGCCCCTGCTGCTGCGGGCGGCGGACGAGGGCGACCCGGTGGCGCGGGCCGTGGTGAACCGGCTCGCCGGCGAGATCTCGGTCATGGCCATCACCGCGATGCGGCGCCTCGACCTCACCGGTCTGGCCACCCCGGTCATCCTGGGCGGTGGCGTCATTACCGCACGGAATCCGCTGCTCATGGACGGTATCACCCGGCAGCTCGCCGAGGCTGCCCCCCGCGCCCAGGTCCGGGTGATCGACGTACCGCCTGTGGTCGGCGCCGCCCTCCTGGGCCTGGACCAGGTGGACGCCCCGCCCGCCGCCGAGGCCCGCCTGCGGGTGGCCTACGACGGCTCGAATCCGTGATCCCCGCCGTTTTCAGCCAGGCCAGTAGGAGCAGCGGGCACCGGTGTGCACGGTCTGCCGCAGGTGGTCGCCGAGGATCGCGTCCGCCTCCGTGATCCGGGCCAGCGCCCGGCGGATGGCCTTGCCCACCGCGACGCGGGCCCGTTCCCCCTGATCGGGAAAGGACCGGACACGTCCGCCGAACCCCGCCGCGCCGGCCAGCTGGGCCAGGAGCCAGTCCCGTTCGGCCCGAGCGGCGTCCCGGCCCGCGTCCGAGCTCGAGGCCAGGGCCCGGTCCGCCATGTGGGGCGGCGTGGCCCGCAAGCCATAGGAGCCGTGCTTGGCGGCCGGAAGAGGCCGGTCTATGCTCGAAACCAGGTGAGCCGGGCGTTGATCGGCACGTCAAGCGTCCGGCCTGGTCGGAGGTGCCTCCGATGTCTCGTTACGTGAACCGGGACCGCCTGGCGGTACTGGCCGCCCTCGCGGTCCCCTTGGCGCTGGCTGCCGTCTTGATACCGTTCCGGACCAGCTTCCCCAACACCGACGCCGCGCTGGCCCTGATCCTGGTGGTCGTGGCGGTCGCCGCGAACGGGGACCGGCTGGCCGGGGTGCTGGCCGCCGTCTCGGCGGCGATATGGTTCGATTTCTTCCTCACCCAGCCCTACGAGCGGTTCAGTATCACGAGCCGGACCGACATCGAGACCACCGTCTTGCTGCTGGTCATCGGGGTGGCAGTCACCGAACTGGCCGTCTGGGGGCGTCATCAGCACGCGGCCGCCAGCAGACGCGCCGGCTATCTCGAGGGGATCAGCAGCGCCGCGCAGGCCGTGGCCACAGGTAGCTCACCGTCCGTGCTGACCGAGCAGGTGACGGCCCAGCTCACCAGGTTGCTGACGCTGCGATCGTGCCGTTTCCAGCACGGCGTGGCCGGGATCGGCCGGCCCGCCCGCCTGCAGCATGACGGGTCTCTCACCGTGCAGCACCGCGCCTGGGACGTGGATGCCGAGGGCTTCCCCGCGGACACGGACGTTGAACTGCTGGTGGAAAGCGGCGGCCTGTTCCAGGGCCGGTTCCTGATGACCCCCGACCGCGGTGCTCGTCCCACGCTCGAACAGCGGCTCCTGGCCGTCGCGCTGGCCGATCAGGTCGGCGCCGCGCTCGCCACGAGCCGCCCGGTTGACCAGCGATAGGATTGGGCGGTTCGTCAGCGGCGGGCGACAGCTGAGGGAGCCGGATGACTCAGGACGGAGACTGGCGGACCACCTTCAGGCCCGACATTCCCAGCGCGGCGCGTATCTATGACTATCTGCTCGGCGGCAAGGACAACTACCCGGCGGACCGGGCGGTGGCCAAGTCGATGTAGCGCGGAAGCGCGGGCTACCCGGAGCCGCTGGCGGCTAGCCTTTTGAGCTTCCGGGGGCCGGGGAGGTGGTGTCCGACTCGGCGCTGAGGAGATGCCGGTCGGCGTCCTCGCCGAGCAGGGCCCGGGACAGCCGGGTGAGCAGTTCACCCAGCTCGGCGTACTCGTCCGGGGACCAGTCGGCCAGCAGTTCGCGCAGGCCCTCGCGCCGGGCGGCGAACAGCTGGTCAGCGGCCTCATGGCCGGCGCCGGTGAGCACCAGAGTCCCGTTGGAGCGCACCACCATGCCCTCGGAGACCAGCCGGTCCACGTAGGGCCGGCCGTAGTCCGTGGTCACGCTGGCCTGCCGGGCCAGTTCCTCCCCCGCGACCGGGCCCTGCTTGGCCAGGCGGGTCAGGATCCAGCTGCTCCCGGCGGGCAGCTCGAGGCCGGCCATCGCGGTCAGCCGCTCATAACCGCGCCGCCGCAGGTCCGCGCCGCCCAGCCTGGTCAGCGACCGCTCCACCTCGTCGGCCGAGGAGCGCGCCGTCGCGGCTGCTCCCAGCCCTTCGCCGAGACCGGCCGAGTTGGTGGTGCGCAGCGGCACCTCGCGCAGGAACCAGGAGAGCACGAATGCGACCAGTGCGACGGGAATGGCGTAGAGAAACACCGGGTGCAGGGCCAGCGAGTACGCGTGCTGCACGGCCGACCGGATCGCGGGAGGCAGCTTCTTCAGCAGCTCGGGGTCGGCCGCGGCGCTCGCGATCTTGAGCCCGGGCGGCAGCGTCAGGCCGTGCAGCGCCGAGGCCAACTCGGCGGCCAGCCGGTTGGAGAAGACCGCGCCGAAGACCGACACCCCGAAGGCGCCGCCGATGCTGCGGAAGAACGTTACCCCTGACGTCGCAGCGCCCAGGTCGGCGTAGTCGACCGAGTTCTGTACCGCGATGACGAGAACCTGGAGGATCAGCCCGAGGGAGAGTCCGAGCACGAAGAAATCAACGGACGTGAGCGCGACGGAGGTGTGCTCGTCCAGCCGGGACAGCAAGAACAGCGCGACGGACAGCAGCGCGGTGCCGACGATCGGATAGACCTTATACCGGCCCGTCCTGGCGATGAGCCGGCCGCTGCCGATCGAGGTGATCAGCAGGCCGACGACCTGTGGCAGCAGGTAAATACCGGAGATCGTGGGCGAGACGCCGTGGACCACCTGCAGGAACAGCGGCAGGAAGGAGACGGAGCCGAATAGCGCGAACCCGGCCGCGAGACTGATCCCCGCGCTGACGCTGAACACCGAATTCCGGAACAGCCGGAGCGGCAGCACGGGCTCGGCCGCATACCGGGCCGACAGCCACCAGCCCCCGAGGAGCACCACCGAGCCGGCAAACAGCCCGATGATCACGGCCGAGTCCCACGGGTAGGTGGTGCCGCCCCAAGAGGTCGCGAGGACCACGCAGGTGGCGAACCCGGCCAGTAGCGTGGCGCCGAGGTAGTCGATGCGGTGATGGCGCCGGGTCGAGGTAGCGGGCAGGACCACGGATACCGCTACGAGCGCGACGGCACCGATGGGCAGGTTGATGTAGAACACCCACCGCCAGGACAAGTTGTCGACGAAGAACCCGCCGAGCAGCGGACCGATGACGCTCGCGACCCCGAAGACGGCACCGAACGCGCCCTGGTACCGGCCCCGCTCGCGCGGCGGGACGATGTCGCCGATGATCGCCTGGGCCAGCACTATCAGGCCGCCGCCGCCGATCCCCTGGATAGCGCGGAACGTGATCAGCTGAATCATGCTGCGCGACAGCCCGGACAGCGCCGAGCCGATTAGGAAGATGACGATCGCGCCGATGAACAGGTACTTTCGGCCGTACTGGTCGCCGAGCTTGCCCCAGACCTGGGTGGTCGCCGTACTCGCGAGGATGTAGGCGGTGACTACCCAGGAGAGGTGGGACAGGCCGCCCAGGTCGCTGACGATGGTCGGCAGGGCGGTGGCCACGATCGTCTGGTCCAGCGCGGCCAGCAATACCGCCACCATCAGCGCTGCGTAAATAACCAGCAGCCCGCGCTGTCGCGCGGGCTGCTGAGTATCCACGGTCTGGCTGGCCACGCGGACGTCCCCTTCGGCTGAAGCGGATTACGAACGCGTGATACCCGGCTGCCGGTCAGGCAATCGCAGGCTTGATCACCAGCCCCCGCCGCTCCCACCACTCCCGCTGCTGCCGCTGCCGCTGCCGCTCATGCCGCCGCTGCCGCTCATGCCGCCGCTGCTTCCGCTCCCGCCGCTGCTTCCGCTCCCGCTGCTTCCGCTTGTGCCACCGCTGCCGGAGCTACCGGAGCCCGTGGTGCTGGCCGTGGTCGAGGCGCCGATCTTGATCGCGTACCACAGCGCGCCGAAGCCGTCGAGCGCGTTGCCGTTGACCTGTCCGGGCTTCGAGTCACCCGCGAACAGGTAGAGCGGGTGGCCATCGTAGGTGGCTTGCATGGACCCGTCGGCTCGCTTGATCTCGCCTAGCTTTCCGGTCAGCTTGAACCCGGATGCCGGCTGCGGTATCCCGATCACCGGCGGCCAGGCCGCGGCGCAGGCACCGGAGCAAGCCGAGTTCGTCGCCGTGTCCTTCGCGAACCAGTAGACCGTGAGCCCCTGGGCGTTGGTCAGCACCGAACCCAGCGAAGTCTGGTCGAACTTCAGCATGGCGGCAGGCGCGGCGCTCGGTGCGGCCGACGACGCGGCGGCCGCCGGAGCGGACGCCTGGGCCGCCGGAGCGGACGTCGAGGTACTCGATGCGGACGTCGAGGACGACGATCCGCAGGCCGCCGCGGCCAGGCTCAGGCCGATCGCACCGACGGCGGTGAAGATCTTTCGGGTTGTCAGCTGTGTCATCGCGTTCTCCTTAGTACGATCACCCGCCTTGGATCACGTGGTGACCGTCGGCGCGGTTCACGCCGCGGAGCGCTTTTACTGTCCGAGACCAAGCCACTACGGAGGGCCCGCCCGGCATGAAAACGTTCCCGGGCCGACCCGCTGGTTCTATGGTCCGGCCCGGGAACGTCAGGAACTGCGGATTCCTCCGCGCATCACCCGCTGATATCGCTGGAGGAGAGGCGGACCACGTGCCAGACGCCGTCCAGGCCGTCGCCCTTCGTGCTCAGCACCGGCGCGCCGGCGAGCGTGTACAGGGGATAGCCTTCGTAGGTGATCTGCTTCACCCCGCCTGCCCCGGTGACCAGACCGAACGTACCCGGGAAGTTGTCGGCGGGCCCGGCCTTGGGCATGCCGGTAACCGGGGCCCACACCGAGGCGCAGGATCCAGTGCAGGTCGGCGGGCCGTTCTTGCTGTCCTTGCCGAAGGTGTAGACGACGTGACCGTCGGCCTTGGCCATCACCCAGCCGAGGTTGGAGTGCTGCACGATGAGCACGGTCGTACCGATCGGCGGGAAGGTTACTCCCGCATTGCTGCTGGGCTGGGCCTCGGCCGTCTGCCTGGCTGACGGGCTCGAGGACGTGGCCCTGGCGTTCGCCGACGACTTAGGCGACGACGACGTAGCGGACGTGGCCGGCCCGGAACTGGATGACGACGAGGCAGTGCTCTGGGTCGCGGTGCCAGAGGCGGCGCCCGTACTCGAGGGCGAGCTCGAGCTGGACGATCCCCCGCACGCGGTCAGCAGCAGTAGCACCGAGCCCAGCCCGGTAGCTACCGCCCACCCGCTCTTGCGCATAACGTCTCTCTCCTTACCCGACGACCCGGTGCCGCCTGGTCACGACGGTCTGCCTGGTGCCTCACGTGCCGTACGTGACGTCGTTCTTGGAAAGCTTGATCACATGCCACTTGCCCTCTATGCCGTTGCCCTTCGTGCTCAGCGCCCCCGCGCCCTTGAGCGTGTACAGCGGGTAGCCGTTGTAGGTGATCTGCTTGGCGCCGTCCGCCATGGTGACCGTGCCGAGCGTGCCGGGCAGGGTGTCGGCCGGCCCGGCCTGGGGCAGGCCGGTCACCGCGGGCCAGAACGCCGCGCAGGAGCCGGTGCAGGTCGGCGACGCGCCCTTGGTGTCGCCGCCGTACGTGTACACAACCAGCCCACTGGCCTCGGCGAGCACCCAGCCCAGGTTGGAGTGCTCCACGATCAAGACCAGGGTCCCGGGCGCAGGCGAGGACAGCTCACTCGAGGGCTTGGCGCCGGGAGCCTGGGTCGAGCTCGAGCTAGCCGCCGCTGACGACGACGATGACGACGACGATCCCCCGCACGCGGTCAGCAGCAGTACCAGCGAGCCGAGCCCCGCAGCGGCTACCGCCCACCCGCTCTTACGCATAGCGTCTCTCCATTCAAAGTCCCATGGGTTTGACCCGTTCCCGATACGCCGGAAAGGTACCAGACCGCCGAGCCGGCCGGCGGGCACTTAGCCGCTACTTAGCCATCCGGCCGCAGAGCCAAGCCAGCGACATCGGGTAACGGTATTCGATACTCCCGTGCCCCGCGTCAAAGAGCTCAAAATGCACCAGTTCATCGGCAATGCCGACGTCCCGGAGCGCAGCGCGGAACGCTTCGGCGCCGAGGTCGAGATGGTACTCGTCCCCGGTCCCGGCGTCGATCCAGATACCCCGTAGCCCGCGCAAGGCCTCCGCGTGCGCCGGCACCATCCGTACCGGGTCCCAGTCCAGCCATCGTTGCCAGACGGCGGGCCGCAGCACGCCGGTCGCCGGGTCGAACGGCAGGTCTACCGTACCGTCCGGCTGCGCGGAGAAGCAGGCCGCCACGCCGAGCACCTCCAGCAGGGATATGTCCTCTTCCTTGGTGAAGGCCACCCGCGAGGAGAAGTCCTCCCACCAGCGCCAGATGTCGCCGTCGTAGCCGCGCAGGTGCCGGACGGCGGCGGAGAACGCGGGCAGGTAGCTGTATTCATACAGCGTGTCGCCTGCATGCGTGGCCAGCGCCCCGAACAGGTCGGGCCGGAGCATCGGCGTGATCATCGCGCCGAAACCGCCGCTTGACTTGCCCATGATGGCGCGGTGCGCGGCGTCGGGAAATGTCCGGTAGTGCGCGTCGACGAAGGGCACGATCTCGTCACACAGGTAGGAGTGGTAGCGGCCGGTGCCCGGCGAGTTCACGAACTGGCTGCCGCCGTACTTGCTCCACGCGTCGACGTACACCACGATGGCGGGCGGGGTGCCCTGGGCGCCGGCGAACACCGCGTCGGCTGCTTCGGGGAAGGGCAGCCGGTAGGGCGACCGGTTCCGCCACATGGCCACGTTCCCGGTGTAGCCCTGGATCACGTACACGGCCGGGTACCGGCGCTCGGTCTCGTCGTAGCCCGGCGGCACGTACACCAGCAGCGGGCGCTCGTGCGGGTCACCCAGCGGGTTGCCGCGCAGCAACTCGCTGCTGATGACGTGCGTGTCGATACGGCCGGCGAGATCGGCGGACCAGGGCAGCATGGTGCTCCTCGGTGGGGACGGGTTTCCTAGCCTATGAGGTGGCCGAGGATGGCGGCGGTGACCGGACCCGGCGTCTGGTAGGGGGCCAGGTGAGAGGTGCCGCGGATGACGGTCAGCCGGGAGCCGGCGATGCCGAGGGCGGTCCGCGCGCCCTGCCAGGGCGGCGCGGCCGGATCTTCCGCGCCCGCGAGAACGAGCGTCGGCGCCTTGATCGTGCCGAGCGCGGGAGCCAAGGGGTCCAGGTCCAGGCCGGCGATGGCGTCTGCGCAGCCCGCGTAGCCCTGGGGGTCGGTGCCGAGCAGCATGTCCATGACCGCCGACACGGCCGCGGGCTGGCGCGCGATGAACTCCGCGGTGAACCAGCGCGGCGGGATCATGTCGCTGATCGCAGCCATCCCGGCCGAGCGCACCAGCGCCGCCCGGTCGAGCCACGCCTGCCGGGACGGCATCGGGGTGATCGCCGCGCAGCAGACGACGAGGGAGGAGATCCGCTCCGGCGCGTTGGCGGCCAGCCAGAGCCCGATCATGCCGCCGATGGAGATCCCGCAGTAAGCAGCGGCCGCGACATCATGATCGCGCATGAGGCCCAGCACGTCGGTGCCGAGTTCGGCGATCGAGTAGGGTCCCGGCGGGGCGGCCGAACGGGCACCGGGTTCACCGTGCCCTCTCAGCTCGAACCGCAGTAGCTGAAAATGCTCCCGCAGCACGGGAACCTGCGCCGCCCAGATGGCCCTGGTGGTCCCGATCGGGTTGGCGAGCACAAGGACCGGCAAACCATCCGGGCCGTCCAGCGAGGCCGCCAGGCGTGCTTCAGACATCGAGCTCACACATCGAAGAAGACCGTCTCGCGCTCGCCCTGCAGCCAGATATCGAACCTGAGCTCGCCTTCGGGCTCGGGCACGGCGATGAGCGTGGCCCGCCGGGCCGGCTCGGTGATGGAGCACAGAACCGGGTCGACGGCGTTGGCGGTCTGCTCGTCGGGGAAGTACATCCGGGTCACTACCCGGTCGAGCAGGCCGCGCGCGAACACGGACACGTCCAGGTGCGGCGCTTCGATGCTGCCGTCCGGGGTGGGCAGCGGACCGGGCTTGAGCGTGACGATGCGGTACGACCCGTCCGGGGCGGTCGGGCAGCGGCCGAAGCCACGGAACCCGTGGTACCCACGGGGGGTGGCGCCGCGCGGGTCGTCCGGGTGGGCGAACCGCCCGTCCGGCCCGGCCTGCCAGGTCTCGACCAGCCCGTCGGGGATGACGTTCCCGGCGCCGTCGTACATCCGGCCGACGATCGTGATGGTGCCGGGGGTGCCCTCCGGCACCACGTACGGGCCGTCGGGCCACGGCAGCCGCATCGCGAAGTAGGGGCCCACGGTCTGCGAAGGGGTTATCCCCGGCACGCGTCGCTCCGCTTTGTGTGTGGTCGGCTCAGGACGGTCCGCACTCATTCGAACACGGTCGCGGTCCGGCCGCGCAGCACGATGTCCCAGGTGTAGCCGAGGGCCCACTCGGGCTGGGTCAGCTCGATGTCAAAGCCCGCGATCATCCGCTGCCTGGCCTTTTCGTCGGGCACCGAGTTGAAGATGGGGTCCAGGGGCAGCAGCGGGTCGCCCGGGAAGTACATCTGGGTGACGAGCCGCTGGGTGAACGCCCGGCCGAACAGCGAGAAATGGATGTGCGCGGGGCGCCAGGCGTTGTAGTGGTTCCCCCACGGGTAGGCACCTGGCTGGATCGTGACGAAGCGGTACCGCCCGGCCGCGTCGGTGATGCAGCGCCCGATCCCGTCGAAGTTCGGGTCGAGCGGTGCCGGGTGGTGCTCGCGCGAGTGCCGGTAACGCCCGGCCGCGTTGGTCTGCCAGATCTCGATCAGCGTATCGGGCACCGGCCGCCCATCCGAGTCGAGCACCCGCCCGGTCACGATGATCCGCTGTCCCTGCGGCTCGCCGGCGTGCTGAGTGGTCAGGTCGGCATCGGTGGGGGTGATCAGTTCGTCGCCGAGCAGCGGCCCGGTCACTTCGGTGAGCCGGTGGGGCAGCAGCACCAGCGGTCGCTTGGGGTGACGCAGCGCGGTTGATCGGTAGCCGGCGAAGTCCAGCGGCGGGTGCACTCCCGACGGGCGCTCGTAGGCGGGCAGGGCGAGCTCGCGGGCGCCGGTGAAGGCGGTCGTCGAAACCTCAGCGGTCATCGGTGGTGCTCCCAGGGGTGGGCTTGGGGGAAAAAGTAGGGTGGGTTTGGGGGACAAAGCTCTGGAGGTTACGCAGGGCGTCGAGCTCGGCCGGGGTGGGCCCGGCGATGATCTCCGGATCGAGGGCGACGGCCAGGTCCCAGCCGGTCCGTTCCTTGGCGGCCGCGGCGGAGACACCGGGGAACAGCCCGGTCAGGGTGAACTCGAGCGTCGCCGGATCGGGCTCGAGGACGCCCAGGTCCGTGATGATCTTCTTCGGCCCGGCGCCGGTGAGCCCGAGCCGCTCACGGTCGCCCGGTCCGGACCCGTAGCCGACCGAGGTGACGAAGTCGACCCGCTCCACGAACGACCGGCGGCTCTGCCGGACGACGACGATCACCTCACGGCACGAGGCGGCGATCTCCGGTGCTCCGCCCGCGCCGGGCAGGCGTACGCCGGGGTTCCAGTAATCTCCGCCGATCACCGTGGTGTTGATGTTGCCGAACCTGTCGATCTGGGCGGCGCTGAGGAAGCCCACGTCGATGCGCCCCGGCTGCAGCCAGTAGTTGAAGATCTCGGGCACGCTGACCACGGCGTCGGCGGTCTCGGCCAGGATGCCGTCGCCGATCGACAGCGGCAGCTCGGTGGGCTTGGCGCCGATCGTGCCGGACTCGTAGACCAGGACCAGCCCTGGCGCATGCGTGGCCCGGGCCAGGTTCGCGGCGGCGCTGGGCAGCCCTATCCCGACGAAGCAGGTCATGCCGTCCCGCAGCGCGCGGGAGGCGGCCACCGTCATCATCTCGTCGGCGGTGTAGGCCAGCTCACTCACCGCCGCTGGATTCAGGCCGGTCATGACTTCCCCGCGGGCACCGCGTACACGTGCTCGTCCAGCCAGCCGCTGAACACGTCGCGATCGCGGCCGATCGCATCCCAGGCCACGTAGTAGTCGTTGTCCCGGACCGAGTAGCCGAGCGCGTAGGACGGGTGCGCCCCGCCCGGCACGTGCGCCACGTAGCTCACCGTCCAGCTGGGCAGGACCACCGCTCCGGGCCGGGGGTCGAGACGGTCCACGATCTCCTCGACGGTGACAACGGACCGCTGCGCCGCCAGCACCGCCTCCTTCTGCACGCCCGCGATCCCCCAGAACTGAACATTTCCCGACCGGTCCGCGCGCTGGGCGTGGATGACGGCCACGTCGGGGCGGATGGCGGCCACCGCGGTCAGCGTCTCACCGGTGAACGGGCAGGTGATCGGCTGGATGGTAGGCGCCGCGCCGTGATCGCCGTTGAGCGATTCCAGGCCCGTGCCGTTATATCCGCGCAGCACCGCGAACGGCAGGCCGGACGCGCCGGCCACGTACCGGTTCGCCATCCCGGCGTGGCTGTGCTCCTCGATTTCCAGGGCGGCGGGCCAGGCGTGCTCTACTGCGTCCCGGAACCGGTGCAGCGAGCCGACCCCCGGGTTGCCGCCCCAGGAGAAGATCAGCTTGCGCGCGCAGCCGGCGCCGATGAGCTGGTCATAGATCAGGTCCGGCGTCATCCTGATCAGGGTCAGGTCGCGGCGCCGTTGCCTGATCACCTCGTGTCCGGCGGCGAACGGGATCAGGTGCGTGAACCCCTCCATGGCCACGGAGTCCCCGTCGTGAATCGCCCGCTGCACGGCTTCGGCGAGTGAGACGATCTCCGCCATTTTGCTCCAAGTTCGGTTTCGCTTAGCAAAACGATACAGCTTTAGCGCTCGCCATAAGGACAGACGTTCGCCTGTCGGACGGCCGGCTGTGGCCCCGAGCCAACTCCGCAGCTAGCGAGCTTATGCCGGGGAACAAACAACCGGTACACGGGGGGTTCACCACGCCAGGAACGGGCCTCAGCCGGCGCGCACGCGGCCTCAGCCGGCGCGCATGCGGCCTCAGCCGGCGCGCATGCGGCCTCAGTCGGCGCGCATGCGGGCCTCAGCCGGCGCGCATGCGGGCCTCAGCCGGCGCGCGTGCGGCCTCAGCCGCCGTCCGCGGCCTCGGCGTATTCGGCGAGCGCGCGCTGGGCTACCGCGAAGGCCCGGTTGGCGGCCGGGACTCCCGCGTACACGGCGACCTGGAGCAGGACCTCCTGGATCTGCTCCGCGCTCAGGCCGTTGCGCAACGCCGCCTTGACGTGCATGGCCAGTTCGTTTTCGTGCTGCAGGGCGGCCAGGACGGCCAGCGTGACGATGCTGCGTTCGGCTCGCGACAGGCCCGGCCGGGACCAGATCTCGCCCCAGGCGTAACGGGTGGTGAAGTCCTGGAAGGGTTCGGTGAACGAGGTCGTCGCCGCTACCGCCCGGTCGACGTGCTCATCTCCGAGCACTGCCCGCCGGACCGCCATGCCCCGCCGGGCACGCTCGGCATCATCCATGGTCGCCCCCCTCGGATAGCTGGGCGTTTACCGCTACGTGGGCCGCCACCGCGGCGGTAACGAACGCGTCGGCGGCACCGAGATAGCCGGCCGGCTCGAGGGCCGACTCGATCTGCTCCGGCGTGATGCCGGCCGAGGCCAGCCGTCCGGCGATAACTGGCACGGCCAGCAGGACGTCGCGCAGCGGCAGGCCCGCGCTCACCGCCCGCTGGCCCGCCTCGGCCACCAGGTCATGCGCCTGAGCGCCGCCGAGCACGCCGGCCAGCAGCGTCGTGACATGCTCGGCGAGCGGCAGGTCCTTGGTCGCGGCCAGGTTGGCCGCCATCCGCGCGGTGTCCACGGCGAGGCCGGACAGGAGATCGGCCGCCCAGCTGGCCGCCGACCCGGTCAGCCGCAGCAGCGCGGTCAGTGGCTCCCATTCGGCGTGCCAGGCCCCGGCGGCGCGCTGAAGCTCCTGTTCGGCGCAGGCGACCAGGGTGGCCAGCAGGCCCGGCGCCTGCCTGGTGCAGCCAAGGATGGCGATCGCCGCGACCGGATTGTGCTTGTGCGGCATCGCGGAGGAACCGCCGCGGCGCGGGGACGAGCCGTCCCGGGGGCCCGGGTCGCCGCCTCCCTCGCTGACCTCAGCGATCTCGGACTGGGCGAGCAGCGTGACATCCCGGGCGATCTTGCCCAGCGCCGCCGTGGCCCGGGCCAGGGCGGCGGCCAGGTCGATGATCCGCAGCCGGTCCGTGTGCCAGGGCAGCACGGGCCGGGCCAGGCCCAGTTCCTCGGCCAGCAGCGCCACCACCCGCGGGCCGTCGTCGCCGAGCGGCGCGAGGGTGCCCGCCGCGCCGCCGAACTGCACGGCCAGCCGTTGCGAGCTGACCGCGGCCAGGCCTTCGCGGGCCTCGTCCAGGCTGGTCAGCCAGCCCGCCGCGATCAGGCCGAAGGTGACCGGAACAGCCTGCTGGAGCAGCGTCCGGCCGATCATGATCGTGGACCGGTGCGCGTCCGCCAGCCCGGCCGCGGCCGCGGCGGCCTGGGCCAGGTCGGTCAGCACGACGTCGATGGCCCGCTTGGCCAGCAGCATCGCGGCCGTGTCCACGATGTCCTGGCTGGTCGCACCGCGGTGTACGGCGCCCGCCGCGGTCTGCGGAACCCGCCGGGCCAAGGCCCGGGCCAGGGCGGGAACGGGATTGCCGGTCAGCGCCGCGAGCTCGCCGAGCTCGCCGACGTCGAAATTGCCGGCCTGGGCCACTTCGGTGACCGCCGCGCCCGAGCCCGCGGGCGCCAGCCCGGCCCGCTCGAGCGCCCGGGCCAGCCCGGCCTCGGCATCCAGCATCGCCTGCAGCCACGCGGCGTCGCTGGTATCGGCGCCGCCCCGGGCGAAGACCCCCCCGAACAGCCCCCGAGCGCTCGGCTCCTCATGGTCGGCCATATCGGGAATCAGTCCTCTCTTTCCCGGGGGGATTCCATCCCCCCGGACCCCCCGGGTGTATCCGGCACAACGATAGACCCCCGGCTGGAAACGGGGGCGCTCTCCGCAGTCATGATCGTGGCCAGAAATGGGCGCCATTTGGCCCGAACTGGCCATGATCATGGGACAGCTCGATGCGATGCCCAGGGAGGGGAACCACGGCCGTTCGGAAAATGAAATCCGCCGATCGCGGCGGGTCAGATGCCTGCTTACGGCTCCTCGTCCGATGATCTATGGTCGGATCATGACCGATGAACGCCTGCCGCAGCGCCGTAACCTTGTCACCGAGATCCCCGGACCCGCTTCGCGCGAACTACTGGCCCGACGTGAGCGCGCGGTGGCCAGGGGGGTCAGCACCGTGCTGCCGGTGTTCGTCACCGACGCCGGCGGCGGCGTCATCGTGGACGCCGACGGCAACTCGCTCATCGACTTCGGCGCTGGGATCGCGGTGGTCTCGGTCGGCAACGCCGCCCCCCGGGTGTCCGCGCGGGTGGCCGAGCAGGCGGCCCGGTTCACGCACACCTGCTTCATGGTGACCCCGTACGAGGGCTACGTCGAGGTATGCGAGGAACTGGCCCGTCGCACGCCGGGCGCGCACGAGAAGCGGTCCGCGCTGTTCAACTCCGGAGCGGAGGCGGTCGAGAACGCGGTGAAGATCGCCCGGCATGCCACCCGGCGTCAGGCCATCATCGCGTTCGACCACGGCTACCACGGACGCACCAACCTGACCATGGCGCTCACCGCGAAGAACATGCCGTACAAGGACAAGTTCGGGCCGTTCGCGGGCGAGATCTACCGGATGCCGATGGCCTACCCGCTGCGCTGGCCGGGCGGCCCGGAAGCCTGCAGGACAGACGCCCTGCCCATGATCAAGAGCCTGATCCACACCCAGGTCGGCGAGGACAACGTGGCCGCGGTGATCATCGAGCCGATCCAGGGCGAGGGCGGGTTCGTCGTGCCGCCGGAAGGGTTCCTGCCCGGGCTGGCCGACTTCTGCCGCGAGCACGGGATCGTGTTCATCGCCGACGAGGTCCAGACCGGGTTCTGCCGGACCGGCGACTGGTTCGCCTGCGACCACGAGGACGTGATCCCCGACCTGATCACCACCGCGAAGGGCATCGCCGGCGGGCTGCCGCTGGGCGGGGTGACCGGCCGGGTCGAGATCATGGACTCGGTGCACGCGGGGGGCCTCGGCGGGACCTACGGCGGCAACCCGGTGGCCTGCGCGGCGGCGCTCGGCGCAATCGAGACCATGGCTGCGGAGGACCTGGCCGGGCGGGCCAGACGGATCGGCGAGGTCATGCTGCCGCGGCTGCACAAGCTGGCCGAGACCTACCCGGTGATCGCGGACGTGCGCGGCCGCGGCGCGATGCTGGCCATCGAGATGACCAGGCCGGGCACCCTGGACCCGGATCCGGCCACCACCTCAGCCGTGGCCAGGGCTTGCCATCAGGCCGGGCTGGTGACGCTGACCTGCGGTACGTTCGGCAATGTGATCCGATTCCTGCCACCGCTGGTGATCGGAGAGGACCTGCTCGATGAGGGCCTGTCCGTTCTCGAAGACGCCTTCGCCGCCGCCTGTGAGCGTTAGGCAGGACCAGTTCAGCCGCCTGGTCCTGGCGGCCGAGCCGCCGGAACCTCTGGCTGCGGGCCCTGGACGTGGCCGGTCTCGGCTTCGACTCCTAGTTCGCGGACTTCGCCGGCAGCCCACCGAGCATGCTGCGGTAGACGGCGATCAGAGCCGCCTTCTGATCGTCGCTGAGACGCTCGTCGCCACGGATCGCTTCCTCGGTGGCCAGCGCCACCGGCTTCGAGCCGGCCGGCTTCCCGTCCCGGTCGCTGCCCGTTATCGCCTCGATGAGGCCAGCCTGAGCGAGCAGAGTCTCGGCCGACAGGTTAAGCGCGTCGGAGATCGCCTTGAGCACCCGCACCGATGGCTCGTGCAACCCTCGCTCGATCTGGCTGAGGTAGGCGTTGGATAGCCTGGTCACCCCGGCGAGCTGGCGAAGCGACATGTCGGCCCGCAAGCGCTGCTCGCGGATGAAGGCGCCGAGCGCTTCTCGCTGCGCTTCCCACAGGTCCGTCACGATCCGCCTCCTTCGTCCGAATGACGGAATGCGACGGCACCGGGAAGTGGCCGCTTCCCGGCGCCGCCGCACTCCAGGCCGGCCGCGGCGTCACTGCCGCGCGTCTGGATTTTACTTGGCGGCGATAGCCTTCGCCCCTGCCCTGCCGGGCAGCAGCGGGGTCGCTGTCTTGATCATCTGGTCGGCAAACTGCCGCTGGTTGGCGAGCAGGTGCTCGGCGAAGCGGTAGCCGTCGGTCACAACTTCGTGAGCCGTCGGCAGCCGGTCGGCGAACGGCACGTGGACAGTGGGCATCTCGGGGATGACGAACTGCACGGCCTCGACCAGGGGCTTGAGCGCCTCGAGCGCGATGTCCTCGCCCTTGCGGATGGTGGATAGGAACTCTTCCTGCAGTTCCTGCCTGATGGTGGTAGCCATTGTCCCGCCTCCTTCTCAACTCCAGTGTTAACTATATCAAGCACTGATTGGGATATCAAGCAGGACACCCGGCGGGCACAGCCCGATGTTCCGAGCCTGGCCTGCCGAGCCCGCTCCTCAGTCATGCAGCCGGGCCACCGGACCGTCGGGGGCACTCATCCTGCTTTCGACCACCTGCTGCACGATTTCTGCCATCTCGGCATCGGGCACACGGCTGAATCCCTCGTCCGTGACCGTGGCAGCGACCGGGTAGATCCGTCGGGCCATATCGGGGCCACCGGTGGCCGAGTCGTCGTCGGCCGCGTCATACAAGGACTGCACGCAGCAAAGTACGGCGTCTTCCACCGGCATGTTCTCGGTGTAGAGCTTCTTCAGCGCTCCCTTGGCGAAAACCGACCCTGACCCGATCGAGTGGAACCCGCGTTCCTCGGAAGGACCGCCAGTCGGGTCGTAGCTGAAGATCCGGCCGGTGCCGCTGTCCTGGTCATAACCGACGAACAGCGGGACCACGACCAGCCCTTGCATGGCGGCGCCAAGATTGCCCCTGACCAATGCGGCGAGCCGATGTGCCTTACCCATCAAGGACAGCGGCCGGGCCTCCATCTTCTCGTAGTGCTCCAGCTCAACCTGAAACAGCTTGGCGAAATCGAGCCCCAGGCCCAGGGTGCCCGCAATAGCCACCGCAGAGAACTCATCACTGCGGAACACCTTGTCCACGTCCCGCTTGGAGATCATGTTTCCCGCGGTGGCACGCCGATCACCAGCGAGGACCACGCCGCGCTCGTGCACGGCCGCGACGATGGTCGTCCCGTGCGACAGCTCGCCCGCGATGGGAGAACCCCGCAGCGACCGGCCAGGAAGCAACTCGGGGGCATGCCAGGAAAGGAAGTCATAGAAGGACGAGGATGGCCCGCCCTCAGAGAGAACACGTCCGCCGCCGAGGTGCAGGTCCATACGCTACTCCCGAAAAGGCATCAATCAGCGCCCTGGATTCTTGAACAGCCCCTACTCAGCCGTAACACTACGCGTATACGCCTCAGTGCCGCTGCGCCGCCAGCAGCGGGATGGGCCGCCTGCCAGACTCCCTCAGCCCACGGGCCTTCAGCTCATAGGGCCTGGAGGAGGATGGCTTCCAGGTCGGCCTGGCTCAGCGGGACGGGGTTGCCTTTCATGCTGCTCGAGACCAGCGCCTGGGCGGCGATTTCGCCGGCGTGCTGCGGTTCGAGGCCGAAGGTGGCCAGGCCGGGCACGCGGAGCAGGGTCAGCGTCTCGCGAATCCAGGCCAGGCCGTCCTCGAGGGATGCGGCCGGATGCCCGGTCAGCAGCCGGGCCGCCTCGGTGTACCGGTCCAGCACGGCGACGGCAGACGGCCCGGGCTCCTGGACCCCGTGGACCCCGTAGACCCCGTGGACGCCGTGGACCCCGTAGACCCCGGACCGCAGAGTCCGCACGTTCGCCTCGATGACCGGGGCCAGCAGCGCGGCGCACGCCATCCCGTGCGGCACGTCCGCGGTCCCGCCGATGACGCCGGCCAGGCCGTGGACGGCGCCGAGCTTGGCGTTGGCCAGCGCCATCCCGCCCAGCAGGCTGCACATGGCCATGTCGGCCCGCGCCGCGACGTCGGCGCCGTCGGCGTAGGCGGTCCGCAGGCCCGTGCCGGCGCGGCGCAGCCCTTCGCGGGCCAGCCCGTCGGTCAGCGGGGTGGCCTGGACCGACACGAACGGCTCCAGGCACTGGGTGAGCGCGTCCAGGCCGCTGGCCGCGGTAACCGAGGGCGGGCACGAGACGGTGAGCAGCGGGTCGACCAGCGCGACCCGCGGAATCATCAGCGGGCTGCGCAGGCTGGCCTTGACCCGGTGCGACGGGACGGCGAGCACCGCGTTGGCGGTCACCTCCGCCCCGGTACCCGCGGTGGTGGGCACCGCGACGCAGGGCACGGCGGGCCGGGTTATCCTCCGGCCGGACCCGACCACCTCCAGGTAATCCAGCGGGTCGCCGCCGTTGCCCAGCAGCATGGCCACGGCCTTGCCGGTGTCGATGACGCTGCCGCCGCCGATCGCGGCGATCACGTCGGCACCGTGCTGGCGGGCGGCGGCGACCGCCGCCCGGGCCAGCTCGGCCGTCGGCTCGGCGTCGACCGGAAACACCGCGGCCGCCGGCCCCAGGCCGGCCAGCAGCCCGCGGTGCCGTGCCGGGTCCGCGCCCGTGACCACCAGGACCCGCGAGCCCAAGGAGGCCAGCACTCCCGGCAGTTCCTCCGCCCGCCCTGGACCGGCCACGATGCGGCCGGCGGTGGCGAACTCGAAGCTCGGCACCGTCATGGCGGGGTGCTCGCCCAGCCCGCGATACCAAGGGGGAACACCGCGGAGAACCGGGTCGATTGCCGGGGTTCGGCCATCATCTCGGCGACCGTGTCCCGCCAGACCGCGTAGTGCGACGTCAGCTTGTGCGCCGCCGACGCGTCGTCGTCCCGGTAGACCTCGACCAGCACCACGTGCTCCGGGTCGGCCTGGTCCTGCAGCACGTCGAAGCGCAGCACCCCGGGCTCGCCCAGCGACGCGCGCGCGTTGGCCAGCGTTGCGGTCAGGAAGTCCTCGGCCCGTCCTGACCGGATCCGGACATGAACATGAACCACCAGCATGAGCCCATCCTGCTACGGTCATCACCGTGACGGCCATCGACTTCGAAGAACGAGACCTCGAGGCCAGCGTGCCCGATCTGGGTGCTGGCGGAGCCTGGACCCGGGTGCGCCTGCGCTGGCGGCGCGATCCGCTCACCGGGGCGAGCGCCCGGATCTTGACCGGGGTGAAACTCCAGCCGTCGAGCCGGCCCGATATGGCCGAGCTCACGGCGAAGCCTGCCTTCTGCCCGTTCGACAGCGAGTACCTCGAGACGGCGACCGTGCCTTTTCCCGCCGAACTCACCGCCGAGGGCCGCATCCGCGTCGGCCAGGCCGTGGTG
>Ga0208324_1000072_pt1 | contig 63548 bp, 55 predicted proteins | sample Sb_taG_2_FD_187707 | JGI IMG/M metagenome (GOLD analysis project Ga0208324, IMG submission 187707) | Peat soil microbial communities from Weissenstadt, Germany - Sb_50d_5_LS metaG (SPAdes) (version 2) | ecosystem: Environmental > Terrestrial > Soil > Wetlands > Peat | place: Germany... | reverse complement strand
CGGGTCGGGTGTGTGCCGGGCATGCTGCCCATGATGGCCGTGGCCGGGCGGGCAGCCGCCAGGCGGGGCGGCGGCGTGGCTGGTGCCGCCCGGCCTGCGCCGCCGCGTAAGGCGGGGCACGAGTGCCGGGGAAACCGCCCATGAGCCGGGATTGCCGGCGATGCTCCCGGATGTGACGCTCCCGCTTCCCGCTTCGCTGGCGAGCCTGCTGGCCGTGTTCGGGCCGTTGTTCACCGCCCCGTCGTTCCGTACCTTGTGGCCTGGCCTGCGGGTTCCTCGCGCAGACCGGGAAGCGGACGGTGTGCGGGATGCTGGCCGGGGCGGGCCCGTCCCGACGGTGGCCGCACGACCGGGCGCACTGCTTCTTCGCCCGCGCCCGCTGGAATCCTGATGACCTGGGCCTGGCTGCGGCCGTTTCGGGCCTTTGACGGCCCGCTCGGCGCTGTTGCTGGTCCACTCGACGGCGAATTCGCGAGTGAACAGCCAGACCTGCTCCTTGTACTCCTGCAGCCAGCAGCCGAGGGCGTAGCCGGGGTGGTTCCCGTCGTGCCAGTCACGCAGCCGGTTATGGGTGATCCCGAAGGCGGCGGCCTCGTCGTAGCGCTGGCGCAGCTTCTCCAGCTGCTCCGGGTCCAGGGCGGTGTCCCCGCGGGCGCGGGCTTCCTCCACCGCCTGGTGCACCTCGCGCAGGATGCTGATCACGTCGGCGGCCCAGGACTGGAGGCTGCCGGGGCCGAGTTTCGTGACGGCGCGGCATCTCCTGATGACGTGCTGACAGCACTGCTGGACGCCTGGCCCCGCAGCGGCGGCACTGCGCCGGCGGATCCGCGTCCTTGCGCTCACCCGGGTCCGGGTCCCGGGCCAGCCCCCGGCCCGGGTGCCCGGGCTGCCCGCCCCGGGCGGCGGTCCTTCCTGCGCTCCCGCGACGTGGGCGGGCTTGTTCTGCACCACGTGGTTGTCGCGACCTTGACCACGGGATCTGGGCTGAGGGTTCTGTGCTGAGCGGTAACGTTCCCGGAACGGTCCGGGCCTAGCGTTGCGTTCGTGAGGCATAGCGGCCGGCGCCGGGTGCGCGTGGCTACCTGGTTGCTGGCTGGGTTCACGGCACTTGCGCTGGTGACGGCACTGGTGCTGCTGGGGCTCGACGCGAGTCAGACGGACCGGTACCGGATCGCCATTTACGTCTTCAGTGCGGTCGCGGTCGTCGTGTACGCCGGCACCGGCCACGTTATCGCCAGCCGCGTTCCGCGCAATGCCATTGGCTGGGTGCTGTGCCTGGTGGGGCTGTCACTGGCGGCCACCATGATGACGGAACAGTACGCGCTGCGGGGGCTGGTGGCGGCCCCGGGGTCGCTGCCCGTGGCCCGCCTGGCCGGGTGGCTGTCGGAGGTCATGTTCGTACTCACGTTTGCCCCGATGTTCTTCCTGGTCTTGCTGTTCCCTGATGGCCGGCTGCCGTCCCGGCGGTGGCGGCCGGTGCTCTGGGCGTTGTTCGCAGTCGCCGCCGGCTGGGAGGCGCAGCAGCTGCAGGCCGGCACGACCATCGTCGGCGGGTTCACCAATATCCTCGTGGCGCCGAAGGCTACCTACCCCAACCCGCTGGGAGTGTTCCCGCGGCATGGCTGGTTCAGCGGCTTCCTGCTGGTGACTCTCTTTCTTGGCCTGGTCACGTTGGTGTTGGTGGTCGCGTCGGTGTTCGCCCGGAGGCGTGCCGCGAGCGCCGAGCTGAGAAAGCAGCTGGCGTGGCTGGGTTACGTCGGTTGGCTGATCGCCGTCTCCGTCGTGGCCTTTTTCTCATACGTCGTGATCACGCACGGCCGCGTCAATTCCCTGGCGGGCGCCCTATTCTGGGCATTCCTGCTTGTCGGCCCGGCGATCGGCATTCCGCTGGCGTGTGCGGTGGCGGTGCTGAAGTACCGGCTGTATGAGATCGACCGGCTGATCTCCCGGACGGTGGCCTACGCGATCGTGACCGGGCTGCTGGTCGGCGTCTACGCCGGGCTGGTGCTGCTGACCACCCAGGTGTTCCGGTTCCACACGCCGGTCGCGGTGGCCGCCTCCACGCTGGCGGCGGCGGCACTGTTCAATCCGGTGCGGCGGCGGGTGCAGCAGATGGTGGACCGGCGGTTCAACCGGGCCCGCTACGACGCGGACCAGGCCATTGCCGCGTTCACGGCCCGGCTGAAGGACGCTGTAGACCTGGACTCGGTACGAGATGACCTGGCCGGTGTCGTGCACCAGGCCCTGGAACCCGCCCACGTATCGGTGTGGATCAGCCAACACCACTGAGGCTGGCTCCCGCCGCCGTCACCCGGTCGGCGCGGCATCACCACCCCAGCCTCTGTCAGATCAGCACCAGGCCAAGCCGCCATCCCCGGCCTTCGAACGAAGTGCGGCTGTGGTACTACCCCGTGATGAATGGACACAGTCGTCGCCTTCCGCAGGGGCCGCACGCCGAACTCGGCGTCGTGCACGACCGAGCGCGTCGACTCAAGCTCCGCCGCCCTGAGGCGGTCGACGATGATGGCGTCGCCGTAGCTCATGGACATCTCCGTAGGTTGATGGCGGATGATCCAGCGACAGCGATTATGCCGGGGGTTTGCGGCCGAGGAAGGCGACGAGCCGGTCCCCCGGGCTGGCCTGGGCGGTCGCGGTGACTGGCGGGCTGAACAGGGGGTGCCGGCCGGTTTGGGGGATGAGCAGCGGGGCGATCGCCAGCAGACTGGCAGCCAGCGCGTCCGGGATTGGCCTGTTCTGGCCGCAGGCCTGGGATATGTCCCATCCGTGCACGGCGATCTCGATGGCTCCCGCGCAGTCGATGGCGATGGCGGGGAGCGGGAGGTCGCCGATGTCGAGTACCTGGTGCCGGCGGCCGACGGTGGCCCGGGCGGCGAGGAGCAGGCCGACCCGGTCCCGGAAGGTCCGGGCGGGGTCGGCTGCCTGGTCGCGGTCCGGTGCCACGGGGATCAGGGCGACATGCCCGGTGACGGTCCCGTCGTGGAGCGCGGCCAGGGACTCGCTGGCGTGCCTGAGCAGCATGTCCAGGTTCCAGCCCCGGCATGGTGTCGGGCGCGGCAGCAGGGCGGGCGTGACGTCGAGCGCCGATCGCGCGGCGTAGCTGATCGCCTGCTCCAGCAGCGTGGTCCCGCTGTTCATCGGCGTGGCCCGGCGGTGCCGGTCGCGGCGGGCAGGACCGGCGGCAGGCCGAAGACGGGAAACAGTTCGGGCTGGTTGAACGAGACGATGTGCGCAATACCCGAGTCGGCGATGGTGAGCACCTGTACCGCGTGGGCGTGGTGGTGGCCGTCGCGGCCGAGCAGGTAGCACGCGAAGCCGGGCTGGGTGTTGGCGGCGACGGGGACCAGCTTGAAGTCCCCGGGCTGGCCGAGTACCCGGGTGCCGAGGAACCGCCCGATCCGGACGCGTCCGGCGAACCAGGTGAGTATCGGCGGCATCTCGAATGTGGCGTCCTCTCGCAGCAGCTGCGACAGGGCGGACGCGTCGGCGTTCTCGAAGGCCGCCGCGTACCGGTCGAGCAGCGCGCGCTGGGCTGTTTCTGCGGGTTCGCGGATCTCCTCTTGGGCCGGCCCTGCCTGCTCGATCCGGGCTCGGGCGCGCAGCAGCAGGCCGTTGACCGCGGTCGGTGTGGTGCCGAGCAGGTCGGCCACTTCGGACGCCCGCCACTGCAGGACATCCCGCAAGATCAAGACCGCGCGCTGCCTGGCGGGCAGGTACTGCCAGGCGGCGATCAGGGCCAGCCGCAGGCTCGACCTGGACACCACGACCGAGGCGGGATCGGCGAGTTCGGCCCGCACCAGGGCGTCGGGGAGCGGCTCCAGCCACGGCACCTCGTGCCCGGCGGCCAGCGGTTCCTCCGGGCTGCCGGGGGCGCCGAGGCCGGACGGCAGCGGCCGACGGCCGCGGTTCTCCAGTGCCCGCAGGCACGCGTTGGTGGCGATCTTGTACAGCCAGGTGCGCAGCGACGCACGGCCCTCGAAATCACCGTACGACCGCCACGCGCGGATCAGGGTCTCCTGCACCTGGTCCTCGGCATCGTGGACCGAGCCGAGCATCCGGTAGCAGTGCGCCAGCAGCTCAGCCTGGAACGGGCCGGTGAGCTGCGCGAAATCCGCCTGGTCCGTCATCGGGATGCCTCCTTGCCTGGTTGCACATGCCCCAGCTGAGTTGATCCGCGACACGGCCGAAAGTCACCGGGGGACGCGCGTTGATTTCGGCTCCCCGCCCGGGTCTGTACGGGCGAACCGTCTCACACCGCAAGGAGCCATGATGACAACTCAGCAGCTATCCGGAACGACGGCGATCGTCACCGGCGCGAGCCGTGGCTTCGGCCGCGGCGTCGCCGCCGCCCTCATCCAGGCCGGCGCGCACGTCGTCGGCGTGGCCCGCGACGCCGGCGCGCTGGAGGAGGTGCGCGAACAGCTCGGCGCCGCGTTCACGCCGCTGGCCGCCGACGCGGCCGACCCCGTGATAGCCGGCCAGCTGATCGACCGGTACCGCCCCCGCGCCCTGGTGCTGAACGCCGGCGCGTCCCCGCTACCGCGACCGATCCACCGCCACACCGGGCAGACCTTCAGCCGCAACTGGGAAGTGGACGTGCAGCATGCGTTCCACTGGACCCGCGAGGCGCTGCTGGCTCCCTTGGAACCGGGCAGCACGGTCATCGCGGTCTCCAGCGGGGCCGCCCTGCGGGGCTCGCCGATATCGGGCGGCTATGCCGGAGCCAAGGCCACCATCCGGTTCCTCACCGGTTACGCCGCCGAGGAATCGCGCCGGGAAGGACTCGGCATCCGGTTCATCGCGGTGCTTCCCGACCTGACACCGGAAACCGGGCTGGGCCAGCCCGCGGTCGCCGCGTACGCGGCGCGGGAAGGCGTAGATGTCGCGGCCTTCCTGGCCAACCGCGGGCCCGCCCTCACCCCCGCCCGGGCCGGCGAGGAAATCGCCAGGCTCATCACCGGCCCCGACCCCGACCTTAGCCACGACCAGGGTGCCTACCTGCTCGGCGCGGCAGGCCTGAGCCCCGTGTCCTGACATCCGGCAGCAGAAACAAGAACGGAGAAACCGACATGTACGAAACACCTATCGTCGAGCAGCCACCGCGCAGCGCCTGGACCGTCGCGCTGGCCGGGCTCGGGGCCTTCATGGCCGCCCTGGATGTCGTGGTCGTCTCGACCGCGCTGCCGACCCTGCAGCACCGGCTCGGGGCCAGCCTGGCCACCTTGGAGTGGACGCTCAACGCCTACAGCCTGGTGTTCGGCGCCCTGATGCTGACCGGCGCCGCGCTCGGTGACCGGTTCGGCCGCCGGCAGATGTACGTGCTGGGCCTGATGACGTTTGTCGCCGGGTCCGCGTTCGCGGCCATGTCATCGGGCGCCGGGATGCTCATCGCCGCGCGCGTGGTCCAAGGTGCCGGGGCGGCGATGCTGGTCCCGCTGACTCTGACGCTGATCAGCGACGCGTTCCCGGCCGAGAAGCGCGGCGCCGCCATCGGGCTCTGGGGCGGCATCACCGGGCTGGGCGTCGCTACCGGCCCGGTCGTCGGCGGTGCGATCGTCCAGGGACTGTCCTGGCAGTGGATCTTCTGGCTCAACGTCCCGGTCGGACTCGCCGTCGCCGGGCTGTCCCGGCTGCGGCTGGCCGAAAGCCGTGGCCCCAGGCCGCAGCTGGACCTGGCCGGCATGGCCCTGGCCGTGGCCGGGCTGTTCGCGCTGACCTGGGCACCCGTACGCGCGCCCTCGGTCGGCTGGGGCAGCCCCGAGGTGGCCGGATCACTGGCCGCTGGGGCAGCGCTGATGGCCGCGTTCCTGGCCTGGGAGCGGCGCGCCCGCTACCCGATGCTGCCGCTGGCCTACTTCGGCCGCCGCGGCTTCGCCACCGCCAACGCGGTCGTCTTCTTCCAGTTCATCTCGGTCATCGGCTCGCTGTTCTTCATCACCCAGCTGTTCCAGATCGGCATGGGCTACTCCCCACTCCAGGCCGGGCTGCGGATCCTGGTGTGGATGGCCATGCCGATGGTGGTCGCCCCCATCGCCGGGGCGCTGGCGGACAAGATCGGCAACAGGCCGTTCATGGTCGCCGGCCTGGCGATGCAGGCCATCGGGCTGGGCTGGCTGGCCGCGGCCGCCGGGCCAGGGACCGGCTACGGCACCCTGGTCGCGCCGCTGATCACCGCCGGGATCGGCACCGCGATGTGCTTCCCCACTGTCGCCAACCAGGTCACCGGCTCGGTCCCGGCAGCCGACGTCGGCGTGGCCGCGGGAACCAACAACGCGCTGAACGCCCTCGGCGGGGTCTTCGGCGTCGCGATCCTCGCCGCGATCTTCGCCGCCCACGGCAGCTACGCCACCCACGCCACGTTCATCAACGGGTTCCGGCCAGCCGAATGGGCCGCCGCCGGAGCCTCCGCCCTCGGCGTGATCGCAGCCGCACTCGCCCCCGCCAAGTCCCCAAGCCCTGACCGCGTCACCCTAGCGCCTGAGCCGGCTCCCGCCAGGCAGCCCGCGTGAACGAAACCACCTCGGCCACCGGTGGCGGTACACACCCAGTGCCGCCGGTGGTGCGGGTCGAAGAGAGTCATGGGTCGAACGGATCGTTCAAATTCGCGGAACCTGGCCATGCCCACTAGATGCACGTGCATGTGGGCCACAGCTGGTTAACTCCGGAACGGATGGCATGTCATGCGGCTACGATTCCTCAGAAAGCACTCCTCCCCGGGCAACTCGCCGACGTTGTGGGATACCGACGCAGGCCAGTACGTAATCCAGGGCTTCGAGCTGGACCCAGATACCCTTGCCCAGGTCGGTGACGTCCCGCCCGGCGAGCTGGTGATCCGGGTGCCCAAGGAACTCATGCGCTACCTCCCGGAGGGCTGTCACGATGCCGAGGACGACCTGGAATGCGCCGCATCAGCCGGTCGGCTGCCGCGCACTCGTGAAGCGCCGGGTAGCGCAATTCGAGTCAGCGTGGCCTGAGTAGCTGCCGTGCCTGGCCAGTCCCAGCAAGCTCGCGAGGCTCTCGGTACCCGGCTCCGGGAGATCCGGCTGGATGCGAGGCTGACCGCACGGGCCCTCGCCCAGCTGGCTGGCTGGCATTTCACCAAGGTCAGCAAGCTGGAACACGGCACCCGGCGGCCGTCGCCGGATGATATCCGCGCCTGGTGCAGGTACTGCCAGGCGGAAGACCAGGTGGTCGATCTGATCGCCACGGCCCGCGGCATTGACGCCATGTATACCGAGTGGCGCAGGCAGATGCGGGCCGGGATGAGGTATGTCCAGGACTCCGCGCGGCCGCTGTATGAGCAGACGCTGCTGTTCCGCGTCTACGAGACCACCTTCATCCCTGGCCTGCTCAACACCGCAGGGTATGCGGCTGCGATCGTGGGGTTCTGGGCCGGGCTGATGAGCCTGCCGACGGACATCGAGACGGCTGTGGCCGCCCGGATGGACCGGCAGAACGTCCTGTACGCGGGGAAACGGCGCTTCGTGTTCGTGATTGAAGAACAAGCCCTCCGCACGCGGGTAGGCGGCGCGGAGGTGATGGCAGGCCAGCTCGACCGGCTGCTGGCGCTGATGTCACTGCCGACGATCAGCCTCGGGATTATCCCCGATACGGGCGACAGGCACGCCCTGGCCCAGGGCAGCTTCTGGATATTCGATGAGACGCGGGTCCAGGTGGAAACCGTGTCGGCGGGGCTGGACATCACCCAGCCCGCCGAGATCAGCCTCTACGCGCAGGTCTTCGACCTGCTGCAGCGCTCGGCGGTCTACGGCCACGCCGCGCATGAGCTCATCAGGCGCGCCGCGGGCGACCTCAGCCGCGAGTAATTCGGCCAACTTCCGGCAACATCCTTGAGGTTCACGGCAAGGCGTTCGTACGCTCTCACCAGCCCATGTCACCGGGGCACACGGGGACCGAGGAGACGAGAAGCCTGACAGATAAGCATGCCCAGAGAGCGAGCCGCGGACTTCTCAGGCTGGGACATCGGCGCCGCTTCGCGGCCAGCTGTCCGGTCAGGCGCCGGAACGACGCGACATACCTTGCGCCGGCTGCTGGTAAGCAGCGAACGGCTGGACTCTGCCGAACGCCCTGGGAGAACGCACCATTACGGCCAGCCCGGCGGGCACGTGCACCAGTCAGGCCTGCCGGAGAGCCGGGCAACCGGATTCGGGCTGCCCGGCGAATTCTGGCCCGTCGGGGGATCTAACCAGTTAGCGGCCCGACACCGGCCGCGTGAAGCGGGACCTCCGACCAGCAGGCAGGAGCAGAAATGAACGATCTACTCGACAGCGCCGTCGCCGCGCACGGCGGCCTGGACCGGTGGAATCAGGTCAAGTCGATCACCTTCGACGCCTCTATTACCGGGGCCTTCTGGCGCCTCAAGGGCAAGGGTGACGCGCTCAAGGATGTTCGCCTGGAGGTGGACACCACGCGGCAGCTGGTGACGATCGAGTTCGCCGGCCAGGACAAACGGTCGGTCTTCGAGCCCCACCGGGTCGTCGTGCAGCGCGGTGACGGCGCGCTCATCGAGGCACGCGAGAACCCGGAGAGGTCTTTTGACGGTCATCAGTTCGAGACCCCGTGGGACGACATTCATCTCGCCTATTTCGTCGGGGAGGCGCAGTGGACGTATGTGAATATGCCGTTCCTCGCCACCTGGCCCGGGTTCGTCACCGAAGAGATCGCCCCGATCGAGGCCGACGGTGAAACGTGGCGGCGGCTGGAAGTGACGTTTCCCGATCACATCAAAAGCCACACCCGCCAGCAGACCTTGTGCTTCGGCCCGGACGGGCTGCTGCGCCGCCATGACTTCACCATCGACCTGCTGGGCGCGGTGCCCTCCCAGCTCGATGCCACCGACTACCGCGACGTCGACGGCATCATCCTCCCCACCACGCGACGGGCCTACGACCAGCTCACCCCGGGTCATCTGCTGATGGTCGCCATCGACATGGGCAAGATCACTCTCCGCTGACCCACGCCTCCCAGGGGCTGCGCCACCAGATGCCCGCGCCTGCCCAGGAATGTGTCCGGCCAAAACATGCAGATGGAAGCGGCCGGCGATGAGCAGCGCAGGTTCACAGAAGCAGGTCCAAGGAAAAAGGAGCATGCCATGTTCGCGGACACGAAAGCGTTCAGCGCGTTCGCTGTGGACGACCTGGCCCGGGCCAGGAAGTTCTATGGCGAGACACTCGGGATCCAGGTTTCCGAGCAGCACGGACTGCTCACCCTGAACCTGGCAGGCGGCCACGACGTCCGGGTATACCCGAAGCCGGACAACACCCCGGCCACCTACACCGTCCTCATGTTCCGGGTGGGCGACATTGGGGCCACGGTCGGCGAACTGACCAAGCGTGGCGTCCAGTTCGAGCGGTACGACGGGATGGACCAGGACGAGCAGGGCATCACCCAGGGTGGCGGCCCGTTCCTCGCCGCCTGGTTCAAGGACCCGGCCGGAAACATCCTCGAGGTGCTGCAAGAGCGGTAACGCAAGCTGTCTTCGACGCCGTCGAGAGAGGACAGGCGGACATCTTCCCCCGCCTTGCCGGAAGTCAACCCGGTCAGGCTGGCGGCTTGGAGCTTTTTCGGCCTCCAGCGGCGAGGTCTTCCAGGTGGCGGCACGCGACCGGCGGCTGGCCGCCACCATCGCAGACGCCCGCAGCCGACTCGCTAGCCGCGGCGCGCAATGCTGCGCTCGACCAGACACCCTGGGCAGTCCTCCGCACCATCCCGGGGACACCGAAACGCCGCTCGCTGGGCCACCCAGCTGACTGCCGGAGCCCGGCAGATCGCGCGCTCTATCCAGGCGGGTTCAGTTTGGCTCTGCTGCTGCGCCGGGGAACAACGATGCCGTGCTGCCCCGGATCCAGGCCGAATTCTGATACCGCATCAGCCCGGTCAGCGCCGCAGCGGCGACGGCCACGCCGGCGACAATCGCCGCCACCAGCGAGTGGCCAGAAGCTACGGCTGCGAGCAGCCCGCCGGCCGAGCCGGCCAGTACCGCGGTGATCACGGCGACCATCCCGGCGACGGTCACGAATTGCTGCCACAGGGCGATCCCCAGTCCCGGGGTGGGCAGCCGTTCCGCGGGGTTGAGCAGGTAGCCGACCAGCTCGGGAGCGTGATCGAAGTAATAGTCGCGGAGCTGCGCGATACGGCGCGCGTAGGCAAGGTCCTCGATCCCTGACTGCAGCACCCGGTGGAACGTCGCCAGCCCCACGAAGGCCAGCGTGGGCAGGAGAATGAGCCCGAACGCATAGAACGCCACACCGGTCTTGGCGGCGGTGGCGACGAGCCCGAGGGCAATCAGGCCGCCGGATACCGCGCCAAGGAAAACGCTGGCCCGGCTGGTCGACTCCGAGATCGTCGACGAGCGAGCACCCTGCAGCGTGAAGTGCTCCGTGGTCACAAACGTGACCGCCGCCGGGGCCGGGTCGTCACCAGCCTGGTCAGGCCGGCTGCCTCGGTCAGTGTTGTCCACGAACTTCCGCCTTCCGATCCCGCACGCAGACCGCCCGGGCGGTGAGCCGATGATCCCACCGCCTCGCGAAGCATGCAAAGACCGCAGCTAATGGCCTTGCCGGATCTCGCCGCCCGCCAGCGGGCAAAATTGTCTGACGCCGAGCTGGTGCGCGAGCTGCGGGAGGGCGTGGCCGATGCGTGCGGCGTCTAGCGGCCACGATAAGCCGCGCCCAGGCGGGCCGCGCGAGAGTGCTGGCTCAGCGTCGGCTGCGCGATGTACATGTGCTCCGCCGCCTGCGTGAAGGTGCCAGCGTCGGCAACGGCGACAAAGTAGCGCAGGTGCCGCAATTCGACACCCTGCGGCGCGGAACCGCCGGAACCGGACAGCACAAGCGATCCTGTCCGCGCGGGATTCAAGGCGTTCAAGGATGCACCCTAGGACGACCTTGCGGCCGCGAGCTTGCGTCAAACGACTGCCGCGACGACGTACCGCGCTTGCTGCACACTCCCCGGCCTGCCCAGGCTGCGGATGGCGCGAGGCTGATCCTGTGCATCCTCGGCCATCATGGGGAGCGCCCGCATTTCGGGCCGCCCTGCGCCACAGCCCCGGGGCAACGCATCCAGGTTACAGCGAAGAGTGGCGCACGCAGCCAGCTCGTGAACCAGGCGGGGCCGACGGCGTGGCGGCCAGCAGGCATTCGCAGCACCCCGGCGAGGGGCCCGCCGGTGCCGGGCCGCCCGCTCCGGTCGCGGCGAAGGCCGCCGCGATCAACGCCGCGCAGGCACACCCGCTGACCTGGAAAACCGTCGTCAAGCGGGCCCTGGTCGTCGCGGTGGCGGGCGCGGCCATCTACCTGGCACTGCCCAGCCTCATCGCGGTGCTGGGGGCCTGGCCGCGCCTGCCGACGCTGAACCCTGCCTGGTTCGCGCTCGCGCTCGTCGCCGAACTGGCCTCGTTCACCTGCAACTTCGCTTTGCAGCGGCTGGCATTGCGCACCCGGGGCTGGTTCGCCGTGGTGACCGCCGGGCTGTCCGGCAACGCGGTCACCGACAGCCTGCCCGGCGGCGACGCGGCAGGCGCCGCCGTCCAGTTCACCATGCTCACCGCCGCGGGGTTCGACACCGACACGGCCGTCGGCGGGCTGACCGCGTTCTCGCTGCTCGGCGTCGGCGGACTGCTGGCGCTGCCCCTGTTCGCGCTGCCCGCCATCCTGGCCGGCGTGCCAGCCAGTCCCGGGCTCGTCCATACCGCCCTGCTCGGTATCGCCGGGTTTGTCCTGTACACGATATTTGGCGTGATCATCCTGCACACGCAGCGGCCACTGGCGGCACTCGGCCGGGCGGTGCAGAGCCTGTGGAACTGGATCACCCGCGGGTGGAACCGGATCACCCACGGGCACCGGCCACCGGTCACCGGCCTGGACAAGCGGCTGCTGACCCAACGTGACACGATCAGGGCCGTGCTGGACAGGAAATGGCGGCAGGCGGTGCTGCTGACCGCCGGCCGCCTCGGCTTCGACTACGGCTGTCTGCTGGCGGCCCTGCGCGCCACCGGAGCCGACCCGCGGCCCTCCCTGGTGCTGCTGGCCTACTCCGCCGCCAACATCGTCGCCCTCCTCCCGCTCACCCCGGGCGGCCTCGGCATCGTAGAGGCAAGCCTCAGCGGCCTGCTGATCCTGGCCGGCGTCCGCCCCGGCTACGCCTTCCTGGCCACCCTCGCTTACCGGGTCGCGTCCTACTGGCTCCCCCTCCTCGCCGGGCCGCCGGCCTACCTGCTCTACCGCCACCGCTACGGACGGCCGGCCGCCCGGCGCGCCATGCCGGGTGGGGCAGGCTCCAGCACATAGCCCGGGCGTACCCGGCCCATGCGCGGCAGTGCCCTGCACGGCAGCGCAGCCGACCACGATCCCGGCGACGGCGCAGGCCAGCATCATGCGAGAAGGCCTCATCACCACCGCCTCCTTCGCAATCAAGGACATAAGAGGGTTGGACCGCTACCGGGTCGCCGGGCGGCCGTCCGGTGATCCGCCGCTCATCGCGGCGACGTACCTGTACTGGCAGCCGGGCGCGGCCCGGACCGCAAGCCAAGGGAGGGATCCAGATCATGAGTGTCGTCATCACCCTGAAGTTCCAAGGTGACGTGGCCACGTTCCGCCAGGCGCTGACCGATCACGGCGATCAGTTCGCGAAGATGGCCGCCGAGGCCCAGGCGTCCGGCGGCGGCCTCCACCACCGTTTCGCGGTCGGCGACGGTTTCGTGCTGGTGGTGGACGAATGGGAAACCGTCGAACACTTCCAGAAGTTCTTCTCCAACCCGGACCTGCAGGCCCTCATCGCCAAGTCGGGCGCCGCCCCGCAGCCGCCGGAGATCACCATCGCCGAGGCCATCGGCTCCCCGGACGAGTACTGAGAGGCACGACCATGAACGCCGACACCAACATCAAGACGATCGCGCAGGTCTACGAGGCGTTCGGCCGCGGTGACGTCGCGGCCATCCTGGACGCGGTCAACGACGACGTGGACTGGGCCGCCGCGGCCAGTTCGGCCGCCGCGCCCTGGTACGGCGTGCGGACGGGCCGGGATGCGGTGGCGCAGTTCTTCACCGACTTTGGCTCGGCCATGGAGGTCGAGGAGTTCACGCCGGTGTCTTTCGCCGCCAACGACACCGACGTGCTCACCGTTGTCCGGTTCCGGGCCAGGTCGCTGCGCACCGGCAAGAGCGCGGCGATGGACCTGCACCACTTCTTCCGGTTCCGGGACGGGAAGATCGCCTATTACCGCGGCACGGAGGACACCGCCCAGACCGCGGCCGTGCTGCGGGACTAAGGGACGGTCATGCCCCAGGTGAGCCATCACTTCGTCGCCGACCGCCCGATCGGCGCCGTGTTCGACGTCGTCACCACGGCCCGGTTCTGGGCCGAGTGGCACCCGGCGACGCGCGGCGTCGAGGGCGACGTCGACCATCCGGCCCGGCTCGGCGACCACATCGTCGAGCACGTGACGATCGCCGGGATCGAGGGAACCGGGACGTGGACGGTGGTGGAGCACGACCGGCCGCACCACCTGGCCCTGGAGACCGAACTCGCCGTCGGCCGCCTGCGGATCAGCTACCAGCTGGCCGCGGTGGCCGACGGCACCCGGTTCCAGCGCGATCTGGACTTCCCCGACCTGGGCCCGCAGATCGCCGCGGTCATGGACGCCCAGTCCCAGGCCGGGGTGGCGAGCCTCGCCCGGCTGGTGGAGCGCCAGATCCCGGCCTAGGCCTCGGATCCCGGTGCCCCGGCCGGCCCGGCCAGCTCGCGCCGGCCCACGTATAGTGCCGGTGTGAACCAGCGGGTCAGCGCGATCTTGCTCGACGCGGGCGGGGTGCTTATCTTCCCGCAGCCTGACCTGCTGGGGCCGCCGCTGCGGGCGCTCGGCCTCGCACCGGACGTCGCCTCGTTCGAGCGGGCCCACTACCGGGCGATGGTGGTCCAGGACCTGGCCGGCACGCCGCCCGTGGCGGGCACCTGGTGGCGTGAGTACCTGGTCGGCTACCTGGCTGCCTGCGGCGTGGCCGAGGACCGGTGCCGCGAGCTGGCCATCGAGGTGGCCGAGGCGACCGCGGGCCGGGCCTGGACGCACGTCGGCACCGGGGCGAGGTCCGGGCTGCGGGCCCTGGCCGCGCTTGGCCTGCCGATGGGCGTGGTCTCGAACTCCGACGGCACCGTGCAGGCGGAACTGCGCCGCCTCGGCGTGTGTTACGCACCCGGCGACCCGGGCCCGGAAGAGCGGGCGGACCCGCCCCACGAGGGGGTCCCGGTCGGCGTGGTGGTCGACTCCGCGGTGGCCGGCGTGGCCAAGCCGGATCCGGCCATCTTCGGCATCGCGCTGGCCGCCCTCGGCGTGCCTGCCAGCGAGCGGGTCCTGTACGTCGGCGACAGCCTCCGGTACGACGTGACCGGCGCCCGCGCCGCCGGCCTGCAGCCCGTCCACCTGGACCCGAACGGATTCTGCCCGGCGCCCGACGGCCACGGGCACATCCGCACCCTGGCCGAACTGGCCGATGCTGTGGGGTCGGCGCTCACCGCCCGCCGGCGATAGACTACGGGCTTGCCCTGACGAAAGTGAGTACGCGGCATGCGCTGGTCCACGATGCATATCCCGACGCTGCGTGACGACCCGGCCGACGCCGGCGCGCCCAGCCACCGCCTGCTGCTCCGGGCCGGCTACATCCGCCAGCTGATGGCCGGGCATTACTCGCTGCTGCCGCTGGGCCACCGGGCCCGGCTCAAGGTCATCGGGATCATCCGCGAGGAGATGAACCGGATCGGGGCCCAGGAGATCCTGATGCCGGTCATGCACCCGGCCGAGCTGTGGCTGCTCAGCGGCCGCTGGGAGCTGATGGGCGACGAGCTGTTCCGGCTCAAGGACCGGCGCGGCGCCGACCTGGCCCTCGGCATGACGCACGAGGAGGTCGTCTCCACCCTGGCCACCGAGCTCGAGTCCTACCGCGAGCTGCCGCAGATGTGGTACCAGATCCAGACCAAGCTCCGCGACGAGCCGCGGCCCAAGGCCGGCCTGATGCGCACCCGCGAGTTCACCATGAAGGACTCCTACAGCTTCGACCTGGGCCCGGACGGGCTCGACGTCTCCTTCCGCCTGCACCGCGACGCGTACACGCGGATCTTCGAGCGGCTGTCCATCCCGGCCATCCCGGTCGAGGCCTCCAGCGGCACCATGGGCGGCTCGGACTCCACCGAGTTCGTCTGCCCCTCGCCCAGCGGCGAGGACCTGATCGTCCTCTGCCCGGCGTGCGGTTACGCGGCGAACATCGAGAAGGCTACGTCCGCCCTGGCCGCCGTGGACGATTCTTCCGAACGGAACGTGGCTCTCGCGGCCCCCGAGCCCTTCGCCACTCCGGGGGTACGAACCATCGAGGACCTCGCTCTGCGATATGGGGCCCCGGCCGACCGGCAGATCAAGACCCTGGTCTACTTCCTGGACGGCGTGCTCACCCTCGTCCTGCTGCGCGGCGACCACGCGCTGAACGAGCAGAAGCTCGTCGACGCCACCGGGGCGACCGCGATCCGCCCGGCCCAGCCGGACGAGATCCGCGACGCCCTCGGCGCGCTGCCGGGCAGCCTCGGCGCGGTCGGTGTTACCGCTCACCCGATCGTCGCGGACGAGGCGCTGCGCGGCCGGCGCGGCATGTATACCGGCGCCAACGTCGACGACACCCACCTGCGCGGCGTGGACGTCGAGCGGGACATCCGCGTGGGCCGGTGGGCCAACCTGCACGAGGTCACCGCCGGGGATGCCTGCGTGAACTGCGGGCACGGCCTGGAGGTGGAGCGCGGCATCGAGGTCGGCCACATCTTCAAGCTGGGCTACAAGTACTCCGAGGCCCTGGACATCCGCGTGTCCGGCCCGGACGGCCAGCCGGTCCGGCCGGTCATGGGCTGCTACGGCGTCGGGGTGGAGCGGGCCATGGCCACGATCGTCGAGGTCCACCACGACGACAAGGGCATCGTCTGGCCGGTCGCGGCCGCCCCGTTCGAGGTCGTGGTGGTGATCGCCCAGCAGGATGACTCCGAGGTGGCCGAGGCGGGGGAGGAGGTGTACATGGCGCTGGCCGACGCCGGGGTGGACGTCATCGTGGACGACCGGCCGGTCCGGGCGGGCGTCAAGTTCGCCGACGCCGAACTGGTCGGCATCCCGTTCCGGGTCACCGTCGGCAGGCGGGGCCTGGCCGCGGGCACCGCCGAGCTTACCGACCGCGCCACCGGCGCGACGGTCGCGGTTCCCCTGGCCGATCTAGCCCAGCACGTCCGCGAGGCCATCGCCAAGTCGATCGCGGGCGGCCGCTGAGGCGCCCGATGCCGGGCCACGAGAGGAGGGCGAGGGCGAATGACCACTGACGAAGCCGTCTCGTATTTGCAGTGGAGGAAGGATGTGGCCGGCCACGACTATGCTGCCGCCTCCGGTTACCTCAGCATCCGGTTCGGGGAGAGCCGGGCACAGCAGGTGTCGGAGAAGCTGCGGAAGCTCCCGGTCATTACGCGCCGCGCCAATGACATCCTGCGGGCCACCCGGCGCGACGCGCTGCCGCTGTCGGATCCGGGGGTGCTGAAAGACCTGAAGAAGGTGCTGGCCGGGGAGAAGCTGTCCCCGGTTCTGGTAGCGGAGGGGGATATCGCGGACGGCTATCACCGGGTCTCCCTCGCCTACGCGCTCGACCCGTACGCGGACGTGCCGCTCAAGCTCGCCTGAGCAGCGATCGAGAACGCGAAGCTGATTGCGCGCGGTGCGGGTATCCAGGGACATCCTGCGCGCCAGCCAGCCCTGGCTGGGGCCGCCATGCTGGCCGCCGCGACGCTGATCTTCTGGCGGATCTGGCGACGCAGGCGGGCGGCCCCGGCGGCCTGGATGGAGGCCACCTGCCCGGCCTGTATCGCCGTGAACCTGCTCACCGAGCGTGTCCCGGCCCTGGCCGAACTGACCGGGCCAGATCCGGCCCGGCCCGGCCCGGCCCGGAGCGCGAACCGGAGCTTACCCGGCCTGCCGGTCGCGGGCCTGACAGCGCAGCGCCCGGAGCACGTCGTCGCGCCCCTCGATGAGCAGGCGGCGCAGCGCGGCGGGCGGGTCCTCGCGCGTGATGTAATCGTCCGTGGCCGCCACCGTCTCCTGCGACAGTGGGCATACCAGGTAGCCGCCGGCCACGAAGTCCTGCGCCATCGCCGACGACCACTCGCGCCATACGCCGCCCACGACGGCGAAGTAGTCCCCCCGGTACGGCTCGATGAGCTGCGGCTGATCCGGGTCGACGAAGCCGCCCAGCGCCGCCCGGAACATCGCGATGGTCAGCTCGCCGCTGATGAGCGTCTGCCAGGCCTCGCGCTTGGCCTCGGCCGTGGGGATCGCCGCGCGGCAGGTCGCGGCGTGCCGCTCGCCGGCATCGGTCGCGTCTCGCGCCAGCTCCGCGTCGATCTCGGCCGTCCCGGCGGCGCCGCGGCTCACCAGCCGCCCCAGCAGCGCCCAGCGCAGGTCGGTGTCGACGCTGAGCCCGTCGAGCAGGACCGAGCCATCCAGCAGCCTGGCCAGGAGCGCGAGGTCGTCAGCGGAGGTGGCGACGCCCGCGAACGCGCGGACGTAGGCCAGCTGCGCATCCGAGCCCGCCGGCGCGGTCTGGAGCAGGTCACGCAGCGCGCTGGCCATCAGGGCCAGCCCGGTCTTCTGCCACTCGGGGTCGGCGAACCTGCGGGCCGCCTGACCCGCCTGGCGGAGCAGCGTCTGGACCACACTGATGTCGGCTACCGAGATGCCCGACAAGACCAGCCGGACGTAGTCGCGCGCCGCCATCTCCCCGTCCCGGCACATGTCCCAGGCGGCCGCCCAGCACAGCGCCGCGGGCAGTGACTCGGTGAACGAGCCGGTCGAGGACTCGATCAGCGTCCGCAGCGAATGATCGTCGAGCCGGATCTTGGCGTAGGTGAGGTCATCGTCGTTGACCAGGACCAGGTCGGGGCGCGGCTGCCCGGCCAGGTCGCCGATCACGGTGCGCGGCCCGGTCACGTCGGTCTCGACCCGCAGGCGGCGCGACAGGCCTGCGGAAGTCCGGTCGTAAAGGCCGATCGCGATCCGGTGCGACCGGAGCAGCGGATGACTGGCGGGGGCCACCTGCTCCACCGCGAACTCGGTGAACCGGCCGTCGGAGTCCACCGAATAGGACGGCCGCAGCGTGTTCACCCCGGCGGTCTGCAGCCATTCCCGCGACCACGAGGCCAGGTCACGGCCCGAGGTCTGCTCCAGGGCGGAGAGCAGGTCGGCCAGCGTCGCGTTGCCCCACGCGTGCGCGCCGAAATACCTCCGCACGCCGTCCAGGAAGTTCTCCCGCCCGACGTAGGCCACCAGCTGCTTGAGCACCGACGCGCCCTTGGCGTACGTGATCCCGTCGAAATTGACCTCCACGGCGTGGATGTCCGGGATGTCCGCCGCGATCGGATGGGTGGACGGCAGCTGATCCTGCCGGTAGGCCCATGACTTGTACAGCTGCGCGAACGTGGTCCAGGCCGATGTCCAGCGGGTCGCCTCGGCCTGCGCGAGCGTACCCGCCCAGGTGGCGAACGACTCGTTCAGCCACAGGTCGTCCCACCAGCGCATCGTGACCAGGTCGCCGAACCACATGTGCGCCATTTCGTGCAGGATGGTTTCGCCCCGCGCTTCCCGGGCGAAATCGGTGACCCGCGACCGGAAAATGTACGACTCCAGGAGGGTGACGCAGCCCGCATTCTCCATCGCGCCCTCTTTGAATTCGGGCACGAAAAGCTGGTCATATTTCTCGAACGGATATTTGATGCCGAACGAATTGTGGTAGAAGTCGAAGCCCTGGCGCGTCACTTCCAGGATCTCGTCCGCGTCGAGGTAGGAAGCCAGCGACTGGCGGCAGAACACGCCCAGCGGGATGCCGTCGTGCTCGTCCCGGACCACGTGGTACGGGCCCGCCGCGACGGCCGTGATGTAGGTCGGCAGGGGCGGGGTGGGCGGGAAGTGCCAGCGCAGCGCCTCGCCGTCCTCGATGCTCGACTCGGGGGTCATGTTCGAGACCACGATCCAGTCCGCCGGGGCGGTCACCGCGAGCTCGTACGCGGCCTTCATGTCGGGCTGGTCGAAGCACGCGTACACCCGGTGCGCGTCAAAAGTCTCAAGGTCCGAATACATGTACACCCGGCCGTCGGCCGGGTCGGTGAACCGGTGCAGCCCCTCGCCGCTGCGTGAGTAGGCGCAGTCCGCCGTGACCCGCAGCACGTTGCTGGCCGCCAGCCCGTCCAGCGTGATCCGGTCGCCGTCGAACGCGTCGAGGCTGACCGGCTCCCCGTTGAGGGTGATCTCGCGCACCGCGGGGGCGGTCAGGTTGATGAAGCTGGTCGAGCCCGGCTCGGTGCAGTCGAACCTGGCCACGCTGACCGAGGCGAACACGTCATCGCCGCCGGTCAGGTCGAGGTCCACGTGATAGGAGGCAACCTTGATGAGCGCCGAGCGGACCGCCGCCTCGCCGCGGGTCAAGTTGGATGTCACCAGGTGATCCCTTCGTCGTGGAATTCGCGCCCGAGCCGCCGGGTTGGTGCTGCCCGGGGGCGAAGCCAGCTTTACTCATGTGAGGAGTGCGCATGACCGAGCAGGAGCCTGCCCGAGTGGATTTCTGGTTCGACCCTATCTGCCCGTAGGCGTCGGCGGCTTCTTCGAGCTGAAGAGGTCCCGCACCCGCGACCCGATCTTCGGCTGAGTCGATCGGGCGCCTGCCCGTGTGCGAGCGGTGCCGGGTCTGGCAGACTTGGCCCCGTGCGCGTTTACCTGGGATCGGACCACGCGGGTTACGAGCTGAAGACCCGCCTCATCGAGTGGCTCAAGGGTGCCGGGTACGAGCCGGTGGACTGCGGCCCGGAATCCTACGTCGAGGACGACGACTACCCGCCCTACGTAATGAGCGCCGCCCACGGCGTCATCAACGACCCGGGCAGCCTGGGCATCGTGATCGGCGGTTCCGGCAACGGCGAGCAGATCGCCGCGAACAAGATCCCCGGCATCCGCGCGGCGGTGGCCTGGACCGACGAGACCGCCCAGCTGGCCAGGCTGCACAACGACGCCAACGTGCTCAGCCTCGGCGCGCGCATGTACAGCGTGGACGACGCGATCGGCTTCACCAAGGTCTTCCTGTCCACGCCCTTCTCCGGCGAGGCGCGGCACGCCCGGCGCCTGGCGGAGGTCACCGACTACGAGAAGACCGGCCAGCTCCCGCCCCGCCCCGCCCCGTAGCAGACCCGTTCGGTCAGCATCCCCATCTGACCGGCGTCAGCCAGATCCGCTCGCCGTATCTCGGCGGGCCGCGCGCGACATGGACCAGGTGCCGGCGGCCAGGCGGCCAGGCGGTCAGCGGGACGCCCGGCCCCGCCCCGATCCCCGCGGCCGCCATCGCCGCCGCGCACCGCCCCTGGCTCCCCGCCGCACCTCGTCTCCCGGCACCGCGTCCGCACCGGCCGCGTCCACCGGAACCGGCCCGCCGCCCGGAACCGGCCCGCCGCCCGGAACCGGCCCGCCGCCCGGAACCGGCCCGCCGCCCGGAACCGGCCCGCCGCCCGGAACCGGCCCGCCGCCCGGGACCGGCCCGTTCGCGGGAGCTGGCCCGCCGCCCGGAACCGGCCCGCCGCCCGGCCGGCCGCTTGCCGCGCTGGCCTCGGCCGCCTCGGCGTGGGCCAAGTGCTCGGCGTGCGGCCGGGACACGTCCCTGGCCCGCATCGCCGCGCTGGCCGTCACCTTCATCGCCGCCACGAGGCCATCCTCCCCCCGGGCCAGCCGTTGGACAACCCAGCAGGGGCAGGGCAAAGTGGAGCCCGTGCAGGGGGACGACCCGGGCAGGCCGCCGCTCTGGCGGCACCGGAACTTCCTGCTGCTGTGGGGCGGGCAGACGGTCAGCGAGATGGGTTCGGCCGTCACCCTGCTGGCGCTGCCGCTGACCGCGGTCGTCGTGCTCCGGGCCTCCACGTTCGAGGTCGGCCTGCTGACCTCGGCAGCGACCCTCGCGTTCGCGCTGATCGCCCTGCCGGCCGGCGCCATCGTGGACCGGCACGCCAAGCGGTGGCTGATGATCTGGTGCGACCTGGCCCGGATGCTGATCATCGGCTCGGTCCCGCTCGCCGCCGCGCTCGGCGTACTCACCCTGGGGCAGCTGTACGCGGTCGCGGTCACCGCCGGGGTGTGCACCGTGTTCTTCGACGTGTCCTACCAGAGCTACCTGCCCGCCCTGATCCCCAAGGAAGCCCTGGTCGACGGGAACGGCAAGCTCGGCGCGACCCAGTCGTTCGCGCAGGTGGCGGGCCCGGGTGTGGGCGGCGGCCTGGTCGGGCTGTTCGGCGCGGCCCAGGCCATGGCCGCGGACGCGATCTCCTACGCCGTCTCGGTGGCCTCCCTGCTGGCCATCCGCGCCCGCGAGGAAGCCCCGCACCCGGACCAGCGCCAGAAGCTGCGGACCGAGATCGCCGAAGGGCTGTCGTTCGTCCTGCGGCACCCGATCCTGCGCAAGATCGTGGCCTGCACCGGGACCGCCAACCTGTTCGGCAGCATGGCCACCGCTCTGGAGATCATCTTCCTGGTCCGGGTCCTGCACGTCCGGCCCGCCGAGGTCGGCCTGCTGATCGCCGTGGCCAGCCTCGGCGGCGTAGCCGGCGGGGTGCTGTCGGGCCGCCTGACCCGGCTCATCGGCTCGGCCCGCATCATCTGGTTCTCGATCCTGGTGCTCAGCCTGCCGCAGCTACTGATCCCGCTGGCCGAACCCGGCTGGCTGGTTGCGCTGTTCGTGGTCGGGTTCGCGGCGTTCGCGTTCAGCGCCGTGGTCTACAACGTGGCTCAGGTCAGCTACCGGCAGGCGATCTGCCCGCCGCGGCTGCTCGGCCGGATGAACGCCGCGGTCCGCTGGGTCGTCTGGGGCACGCTGCCCCTCGGCGGCCTGCTCGGCGGCGCGCTCGGCACCTGGCTGGGCGTGCGCGCCACCCTGTGGATTGGCTTCGCGGGCAGCTGGGCGGCGGGCTGGTGGGTGTTCTTCTCCCCGCTGCGCAGGCTGCGCGACGTCCCGGAACTAGAAGTTGACCGGGCACCAGGGGGCGAGGTCCCAGGACAGGGCGGTGGAGAGCTGCCGGACAGCGCCGGGACGACGCTCGGTCACTAGCCCCGCCGCGGCCAGCGCGCCGAGCGGGGTGCCGCCCAGGTAGGCCGCCCCGAGCTCCGTGATGTCGAGCGCCACGTCAGCCGGGGCGCCATTGTCCGCGGGAGTGCACGAGGCCTCCAGGCCGCCCCCGTCCGGCGCGGCCCCGGCGGTGGTCAGCCGCCATCGCCCGGCGTTGGACGGCAGCAGGTCATCGCGTACCTCGATGACCACGTCCGCCGGGCAGGAGTACCGGCGCCGGGCCAGCGCTCCGGGGACGTCGGTGATCCGCACCCACAGCGCGTCCTTCAGCCGCGCGCGTGCCCTCCTGGGGTCGGCCAGCTGGTACAGCAGCGGGTCATCGACCGGGCGCCCGCGGACCCGGAACTCCGTGGTCAGGTCCCGGCTGAGCAGGTCGGCCGCCAGCGCGGCGCTGGCCGCGGCGTCGGCACCGACCATCTCCCGCACGGTCAGCGCGCTGTCGGGCAGGGACGTATCGCTGTCCCAGCGGTTGGCCGCCGAGTACAGCGCGTAGCCACGCGGGCCGCCGTCGTCCTCGGCGAGCACGCAGTGCAGCGGGCTCGTGCCGTGCCACCGGTCCGGCGGGTCGTACACCACGCCCTGCCACCACGCCTCGTTCCGGGCGATGAAACCGGGACGAGACGGCAGGACGGCGTCGTAGACTTTGGCCAGCTCGGGCAGCGCGGCCGCCGGGCTGGCGATCCGCAGCCGCAGCCCGCCGTCGGCCGGCGCGGTCTTGGCCAGCGCGGCCTCACCCCGGTACAGGGTGAAGTCGGCGTGCCACATCGCGCGGCCGTAGCCGAACCTGGAGTAGATAACGGACTCGGACGCCCACAGCACCGCGAGCGGCTCGGCGCGGTCGCGGACGTCGGCCAGCTGCCGGCGCATCAGGCTGCTCAGCACGCCCCGCCTCCGGTGCGACGGAAGCACGGAGACCCATGTCACGCCGGCCGCCGGGAGGCTCTGGAACCCGGGCACGGTGAGCTGGAAGGTGTAGGCGGCCGCAGTCCCGACCGGCGTGGCGCCGTCGAAAGCCGCGAGGCTGCGGTCGAACTCCAGCCGCGACGTGACCACCTGCCGGTCATCCTGCGACAGCGGTGAGCCGTGGAAGGCGTGCATGTCCACGGTGTGGAAGGTGTCGAACTCCTCCGGGCGGACCGGCCTGATGGGATACGGGTGATCGCCGTTGCGTGCCGATGTCGTCATGATGCCTTCGTACCCCGCGCCCCGCGGCCATGCGACTGGTTTAGACCGTCGGCCCCCGATCGACTACAGTTTGCCTCTGCGAAGTCCGCGTCATGCAAAGAGCCCGCTGTGGTTGCTGACATTACCTCCTGCACCGGCCGCTCGCGCAGGCCCAGGGGGTCTGTACTCGCGAGCCGGTTGTGCATGACGTTCACCGGGCGCGCGTCGTGGTTACCCCTTCAGCCCGTCCGGCCCGCCGCCGCGCGGGCCGCGTCGTCAGGGCCCTGGGGTTCCTGCGAACGCAGCTGACCAGGCAATTCATCACCAGGAACCGGCGGATGGCGTTCGTCTTGTCGGTCGCGGTGATCGCCATCTCGGTGGCGGCCGTGCACGTCTCGGTGTGGTGGTTCTCGCCCGGCGTGATGATCTTGCCGATCCTGGCCGGCGGCCTGCTGCTGTGGCCCCGGGCGCTGCGTATCTTCTTCGTCTTCGTCGCGGCCGGCCTGATCTACGACCTGGTCAAGGGCAAAGCTGGCGCGGGGATCGTGGCCACCGTCGTGCTGACCGCCGTCTTCGCCTACGTCCTGGCCCGGACCCGCAAGAAGCTCGGTGTCCAGGGCCTGCGCGGCGACCGGATGCTGCTCGAGCTGCGGGACCGCATCCAGGCCCAGGGCAAGCTGCCCTCGCTGGGCGAGGGGTGGGGCTCGTCGGTGGTGCTCAGGCCGGCCGGCGGCTCCTCGTTCGGTGGCGATTTCGTGGTGTCGTTCTGCGATGGCAAGACGCTCGAGGTCGCGCTGGTCGACGTGTCCGGCAAGGGCATCGACGCCGGGACCAGGGCCCTGCTGCTGTCTGGTGCCTTCGGCGGCCTGCTCGGCTCCGTCCCGAGGGAAGAGTTCCTGCCCGCCTGCAACGCCTACATGCGCCGCGGTGCGGCCGTGGAAGGCTTCGTCACCGCGGTGCACCTGTCGCTCGACCTGGCCTCCGGCGAGTACGTGATCTCCTCGGCCGGCCACCCGCCCGCCGTGCATTACGACGCGGCGGCCGGCCGCTGGCGCCTGACCAGGGCCCGCGGGATCGTGCTCGGGGTGCTCCCCGACCTGCGCGGCGCCGCGACCGAGACCGAACGCGGCACCCTGCAGCGCGGCGACGCGCTGATGCTCTACACCGATGGCCTGGTGGAGGCGCCCGGCCGCGACATCGACGCCGGCACCGACCGCCTGCTCGGCGAGGCCGAGCGCGTCCTGTCCGGCGGCTTCAAGGCTGGCGCCCAGACCCTGGTCACCAACCTGCAACGCACGGCCGGCGGCTCCGACGACTGCGCCCTCGTCCTCCTCTGGCGGACCTAGCGCCGGTGCCTGAGGCATTGGGTTGACCGGAGCGTGGCTCGGGGTGGCTTCCGGCCCAGGTTCAACGGGTCCGGGTCTTGTTGGCCCCCGCCGCCGGGGGGTGCCGTAGTCCCGTAGCCCCCGCTAGTACGCCACCGCCCCAAAAGCACGGAAGATCCGGCTTTCGCGGAGGATCCGGGCAGGCGCTGTTGCAACGACCCGTTGAGCCCAAGGCAGCTATGATTGCCCAATTCCTCCGTATAAGCCATATCTTCCGCGTTAATTACGCCGGGCTGGTACCTATGTGCGAAAAGGGAGGCTGGTGAAGCGTTTGCGCTTGATGATGAGCCACCGGGCCCGCGCACTTGCCGGTGCGCCCGCGCCCCGCGCCCCAGCCCAGCCCCGCGCCCCAGCCCCGCGCCCCGCGCGCGCGCCCCAGCCCCGCGCCCCGCGCGCGCGCCCCAGCCCCGCGCCGGATTACCCGTGGGCTAGCGTGGCGGCCCGCGCCAGCAGGGCGTTGCCCTGGGAGATCAGCGACCTGGCGGCGTTGGCGCTGATCGGCTTACCGCCGAACTCGGCGCCGGTCAGGAGCGCCTGCATCTGCGCGACGAGCGTATCGCGCGCCGCGCCCAGGGTGGCCAGCTGCTTCTCGATCCCGCTGTACACGCTGTCGCCGGGGGAGCTGCTGGCCAGCGCCCGGGTCGAGGCGGTCAGCGTCGCCAGGCCGAACTCGCCGACGGCCGCCTCGAGCTGGGTGTACACCCGGGCGAGCTTGTCCAGTGTCGGGTAGTTGCTGAGCATCGCGGGCGGCAGCGCCGCCGACTCGATGACGTCGCCGATGACCACGCCGTCCGGGGTGTAGTCATCCTTCAGCCCGAGCAGGGCCATCATCGTGGGCTGGATGTCGGTGTGGTCGGACCAGATCGCCCGGTCCACGCCCGCATGCGTCACGCCGGGACCGACCAGGCCCAGCCAGGTCGTGTTGATCTCCGGCGACACGTCGCCGTGATTCCACGCGTCCTGCCCGCTCGGCTCGCTGACGCACGAGCTGCCGCAGCTGGCCGACCCGCTGCTCAGCCAGAAGTCCGGGTTGGCAAACAGGGCGAACGTGGCCGTGCGCTTCGGATCCCCGGTGATCATGTGCAGGATGTTCATCTCCACCGGGTCGGCCAGGTAATCGGTCAGCCGGACGGTCTGCCCGGTGGACAAGTCGTCCGCGGTCAGCCCGTCCGCCGCCCGCTCCATCGTGCGGACCGGCGAAGCGGAGCGCGAAGGCTGGCCGTGGACGTAGATGATCGGCGCGGAGTCTGCGGCCACGTCGAACGGGGTGGTGATGCCCCTGGCGGCCAGCATCCCGGTCAGGTTGCCGTCCACCTCGCCGATCTTGCTGTAGGAGCAGGGGATCGTCACGCCGTTGCAGCCGGCGGGCGAGGGCGAGGAACCGACGAAGTGGTCGCCCTCGTCCGCGGTGAACACGAACAGCGTGTTGGCCTTCGTGATCCCGGCCGCCGCCAGGCCGGAGAAGAAGGTCCCGAACGCGGCGTTCTCCCGGTGGAGCTGGCTCTCGTAGGTGGGCGTGCCCGAGCCCAGGCCGGCCCCGGTGACCCAGTTGTCGTGCACGTCGCTGAGGTAGGTGAAGGTCACTGGGATGCCGTGAGTCTGCATGTCCAGGGTGTAGGCCAGCCCGACCGGGCCGATGAGCCCGTCGTAGCCGGGGAAGCCGATGTCGCCGGAGGAATCCTTGATGACGTTCCCGCTCAGGTCGCGCACCGGACCGGACGGGCTGATCATCGGCTGGATGAACTTGTTGCCGAACAGCGCCTGGTACCCGCTGTACCCGCCTGGCTCGTCGGGCAGCAGGTCCGGCACCCCGCCGTGCGCGGCGTCACAGGCGGACGAACCCTGCGCGCAGTGCACGGACAGGCCCATGTAGTCGGCCTCGGCCTTGTTCGCCAGCTTGGGGTTCTCGGCCTCCTTGGCTTCGGGCGAGTTGGCGCCGAACACGTCGGGTATGTCGGGCAGGGTGTTCTCCAGTTCGGTGTCGGCCGCGGCGACCGAGCCGAAGTCACAGCCGGCCCGGGTGTAGGGCACCCATGGCGCCGGGGCGTTCTTGCCCTGCGCGGTGACCAGCGTGTAGTCCTTGTCACCGACCGGGGCGCTGGTCGTGGTGTTGTAGTCGACGATCGGGTCGGTCCAGTAGGCGAACGACCCGGCGGTGTCGGTGGACCCGCTCGGCGTGTAGTAGTTGTACTCGTTCGCGATCGGTATGCCCTGATCGCTGCCGTACAGGCCGGTCTCGGAGGTCACGATGTCGTCGGCCGTGTGCGCGATCAGCGGGGTGTGCTCATGGGAGACCAGCGTCCCGTTGCCGGTGATGAAGTTGAGCAGGTTCGGCATCTGCTGCAGGTCGCTGGGCACGTTCGCCTGGTCCCGGTTGTAGTGCACGTTGTCGAACTGGATGTAGATGACGTGCTTGACCGACGGTCCGTTGGCGCCGAGGGCGCACGTGGTGGTGGACGCCGTGTGCCCGGAGACGGCCAGCGCCGGCGCGGCCGACGCCGCGCCCCCGGCGGGCCCCGCCAGCATGCCGAGGACCAGGGTGCCGCCGCCCGCGACCGCGGCCAGCCCCGCCGACCGGCAGGCACGCCGGGAAACGGGAGTTCTCCGGGGGCCCCGACCCGAAGATCCGGCAGGCCCCTTCATCAGCCTCGTGGCGCCCATGGGCGGCTACCTCCAGCGGGATACGAGTGCCCCGCGGGCGCGGTACGGCGGCCGGGGACGCATTGAGTACGGGTGCGAAGGAGAGCCAAGCACTGGCCAGGGAACGAGCCGGCCAAGATGATGATAAGACCGGGCGAATTCCTGCAGGTGGAACGACGCGCCGGCGATCGGGTGGCGGCATACGCGGCGCCAGCCTCCGTACCCGCAGCGTGAACCCGATCAGTGCCCGCCGGCGGGAGACTGACGCATATGTCAGGTGTATAATTACATAGCATAAGGTTGTTCGCTGATGCAAACTATTTTTCCGCAGCGTAACCTGTGCGAACAGTCGTGAACACCTCGCCCGGCAAGGGCCGCGTACGGTGCTTAACCGACGTGGCCGTCATGTGACGCACGCGTCATTGTTTGCAATTAATTGTGCATTCCCTGGAAAATGACGAGGTGGCCGGGGGCAGTGACGGAACGGACCGGGCGGGCGTGCGGGAGCACGTGCGCCCGGCGGTTACCCGTGCCGAAGAGGTGGTGGCCAACGCCTCGGGGGAGAACTTTCCCGTCGCCCTGCGGCTGCTGCCGGAACGCCACCGGCGGCACCTGACTGCGCTGTACTGCTTCGCCCGGCTCACCGACGACCTGGGCGATGAGGTCAGGGGGGTATCGGGGGGCGAGCAGTCCTTCCCAGGGGGGGTCCGGGGGGATGGGTCCCACCGGGAGAAGGAGCAGGGGGGGTCTTGGGGGGATCGTCCCCCCGAGATAACAGCACTGCGGCTGCGCCTGCTGGACGAGATGACCGCCGACGTGCACCGCATCTACGAGGGGAAAACCCCGGCCGCGCCGGTCATGCAGCAGATGGCCGTCACGGTCGGCGAATGCGAGATCCCGGCCCAGCCGCTGCTCGACCTGATCCAGGCCAACCGGCAGGACCAGCGGGTCACCCGTTACGGCACGTACGCCGAGCTGGCCCGGTACTGTGAGCTGTCGGCCAACCCGGTGGGCCAGGTCGTGCTGTACATCTTCGGTGCCGCCACCCCGGGGCGCATAGAACTGTCTGACCGCATCTGCACGGCTCTGCAGCTGGCCGAGCACTGGCAGGACGTGGCGGAAGACCTGGCCAACGGGCGTATTTACCTGCCCGCCGAGGACCTGGAGCGATTCGGTGTAACAGTGGCGGACCTGGCCGAACCATCCGCCGGTCCCGCGGTCAGGAACCTCATGCGCTTCGAGACCGAACGCGCGCAAAGACTCCTGGACCAGGGCGCGCCGCTGGTCGGCACGCTGCGCGGTGCGGCCCGGCTGGCCGTCTCGGGCTACCTGGCCGGGGGCCGGGCCGCGCTGGCCGCCATCGGGAAACAGCGGTACGACGTGCTGAGCGCCACGGCCCGGCCGCGCAAGCCGCGAATGGCAGTCGAGCTGGTCAAGGCCTACGCGAGGGGACGGTAGTGGAACTGACCGAGGCGTACCGTGAATGCGAACGGATCACCTGGTCGGCGGCCAGGAACTTCGCGTACGGCATCAGGCTGCTGCCGCCGGACAAGCGGCGCGGCCTGGCCGTCATCTACGCGTTCGCGAGGCGGATCGACGACATCGGCGACGGCACGATGCCGGCCGAGGAGAAGATCGCCGCCCTGGAGGTCGCGCGGCAGCAGATCCTCGACCTCACCCGGCCACCCGCGAACGACCCGGTGCTGCTGGCCCTGGCCGACGTGGAGCGGAGCTTCCCCGTCCCCATCCCGGCCTTCGGCGAGCTCATCGACGGCTGCGTCGCCGACGTGCGCGGCACCGGATACCAGACCTTCGATGACCTGCTCTGGTACTGCCGCTGTGTGGCTGGCTCGATCGGCCGCCTGTCCCTGGGCATCTTCGGCACCAGCGATGGCATGGACCCGGCCCAGGCGGCCGAGCTGGCGGACTCGCTCGGCGTCGCTCTCCAGCTGACGAACATCCTGCGCGACATCCGCGAGGACTACCACAACGGCCGCGTCTACCTCCCCGCCGAAGACCTGGCCAAGTTCGGTGTTGACCTCGGGGGGGTCGACCCCCCCCAGACCCCCCCCGCTCATGAGGGGCCTGCCCGGCCCCCCATACCCCCCGGGCCGCCTGGATTCGCGCGGCTCGTCGAGTTCGAGGCCGAGCGCGCCCGCGACTGGTACGCGACCGGCTGGAACCTGCTGGCCATGCTCGACCGCCGCAGCGCGGCCTGCACCGGCGCGATGGCCGGCATCTACCGCCGCCTGCTCGACCGCATCGCCGCCGAACCCGCCGCGGTCCTGCGCGGCCGGGTCTCCCTGTCCGGCCGCCAGAAGGCGACGGTCGCGGTCAGGGCCCTGGCCGGGAGGCTCGGGTGAGCCCGCGGGTGACCGTGATCGGCGGCGGCCTGGCCGGGATCACCGCGGCGATCGCGCTCGCCGAGGCGGGCGCGGCGGTCACCCTGATCGAGGCCAGGCCCCGGCTCGGCGGGGCGACCTGCTCCTTCGCCCGCGACGGCCTGGTCGTCGACACCGGCCAGCACGTCTACCTCGGGTGCTGCACCGCCTACCGCGGCCTGCTGGACAAGCTCGGCATGACCGCCCACGCCCCGCTCCAGGACCGGTTCGACGTCACCGTGCTCGCCCCCGGACCCCGGCACGGACGGCTCCGCCGGACCGCGCTGCCTGGCCCCCTGCATATGCTGCCGGCCCTGGGCCGGTACCCCTTTCTTTCTTTGGCCGAACGGGCCAGCGTGGCACGGCCCGCTCTCGCCATGCGCCGCGTCGATCCGGGCGATCCCCGGATTGACGAGCAGCGCTTCGGCGACTGGCTCGCCGCTCGCGGCCAGAGCGACCGTGCCCGCCGGGCCCTGTGGGACCTGTTCACCGTCTCCGCCCTGAACATCGCCGGCGACGACGCCTCCCTCTCGCTGGCCGCCACGGTGGTCAAGACCGGCCTGCTCGGCCGCAGCAACGCGGCCGACATCGGCGTCCCCGCCCTCCCCCTGGGCGAGCTGCACGGCGACGCGGGCGCCGCCGCGGCGGCCAAGCTCGGCGCCAAGGTCCTCCGCGGCGCCAAGGTCACCGCCATCGACGTCGATGACACCGCTCCGGCCGTTCCCGGCCCCGGCGACCCCTCGCACCCCCGTTTCCGCATCCGCCTCGCCCGCCCCGTAGACCCCGCCGACCCCGCTGACCCCGCCGCCGACGCTTCCGGTATCCCCGCCGACGCGGTGGTGCTGGCCGTGCCGCACGAGGCCGCCGCCCGCCTGATGCCGCCGGGCGCGCTGCCGGCCGCGACCGTCGCGGGCTGGGCCGGCCTGGGCGCCTCGCCCATCGTCAACGTGCACGTGATCTACGACCGCCCGGTGATGGACCTGCCCTTCGCCGCCGCCGTCGACTCGCCCGTCCAGTGGGCCTTCGACCGCACGCGCATCTCCGGCCTGGCCGGGCCCCAAGGCTCCCAAGACCCCTCGTCCTCCCGCGCTCAGTACCTGGCCATCTCGCTGTCGGCCGCGGATGAGTACGTGGACGTGCCCACGGCCACGCTGCGGGAGCAGTTCGTGCCCGCGCTGGCCGAACTGTTCCCGGCCGCGCGTGAGGCCCAGGTCACGGAGTTCTTCGTCACCCGCGAGCGCCGGGCGACCTTCCGCCAGGCGCCCGGCACCGCCCGGCTCCGGCCGCGGGCCGGCACTCAGCTGCCCGGCCTGGTCCTCGCGGGCGCGTGGACCGACACCGGGTGGCCCGACACGATGGAAAGCGCCGTGCGCAGCGGCCTGGCCGCCGCCATCGAACTCCGTCAAACGGCACTTTCCAGGCTCGGACTTCCCCGCGCCGGATATTCCGATTCCGGAGTTTCCGATTCCGGAGTTTCCGGTTCCGAAGGGACCGCTTCTACCTCAACGATAGGGGTACGTCAGTGACTGCTGTGATGCCTGAGGGTGTGGCCGTGGCCCGGGATCTGGTGAGCCCGGCGATCGAGGCGACCATCGGCCGGCTGACGCCGGACGTGCGCGCGGTCGCGGCGTATCACTTCGGCTTCGCCGATGCGGAGGGCCACCCGGCCGGGGGCGGCAGCGGCAAGGCGCTGCGGCCCGCCCTGGCCCTGCTGTCGGCCCGCGCCACCGGCGCCCCGCCGGAGCGCGGCGTGACCGCCGCGGTCGCCGTGGAGCTGGTGCACAACTGGTCGCTGCTGCACGACGACATCATGGACGGCGACACCGAACGCCGGCACCGGCCCACGGCCTGGACCGTGTTCGGCATCGGCGCGGCGATCCTGGCCGGCGACGCGCTGCTGGCCCTGGCCCAGGATCTGCTGCTGGAGGACGGGAGCCCGCAGGGTCCCTGGGCCGCCCGGTGCCTGTCCGCCGCGGTGCAGCGCCTGATCAGCGGGCAGGGTGCCGACCTGGCCTTCGAGAAGCGTGACGACGTGACCCTGGCCGAGTGCCTGGACATGGCGGGCGACAAGACCGCCGCACTGATGGCCTGCGCGTGCAGCATCGGCGCGGTGCACCTCGGCGCGCCGCCCACGCTGGCCATGGCCCTGGCCGGCTTCGGCGCGCACGTCGGGCTGGCCTTCCAGCTCACCGATGACCTGCTGGGCGTCTGGGGCGCGCCCGAGGTCACCGGCAAGCCGGTGCGCGCGGACCTGCGCGCCCGCAAGAAGTCGCTTCCGGTGGTGGCCGCGCTGACCAGCGGCACGCCCGAGGCCGCCGAGCTGCATGACCTGCTCACCGACCCGCAGCCGCTATCCGAGGACGACCTGGTCCGCGCGGCCGACCTGGTCGTCGCCGCGGGAGGCAGGCAGTGGGCCGAGGCCGAGGCCGACGCGCAGCTCGCCGCGGCGAACGCCAGCCTGGCCGACGTCGACCTGCCCCCCGGCGTCCGCGCCGAGCTGACCGCGATCGCCGAGTTCATCACGGCGCGGCAGTGGTAACCGATCTCGAGACACTCGACGTGGCTCGCGGCACCCTGGATCGGGCCCGCGACCACGTGCTCGGGCGGCAGCACGCCGAGGGGTGGTGGCAGGGCGAGCTCGAGACCAACGTGACCATGGACGCCGAGGACCTGCTGCTGCGCCAGTTCCTGGGCGTGCGCGACGACGCGCAGACCGCGGCGGCGGGCCGGTGGATCCGCTCCCAGCAGCGCGAGGACGGCACGTGGGCCAACTTCTTCGGCGGGCCGGGTGACCTGTCCACCACCGTCGAGGCCTATGTGGCGCTGCGGCTGGCCGGTGATGAGCCGTCCGCGCCGCACATGCGCCGCGCCCGCGACTGGATCCTGGGCCAGGGCGGCGTGGAGGCCACCCGCGTGTTCACCCGGCTCTGGCTGGCCCTGTCCGGCCGGTGGTCGTGGGACGACCTGCCCGTCATCCCGCCCGAGCTGATCTACCTGCCGTCCTGGTTCCCGCTCAACATCTACGACTGGGGCTGCTGGGCCCGGCAGACCATCGTGGCCCTGGCCATCGTCCAGTCGTTCCGCCCGTCCCGCCCGCTCCCGTTCACCATCGACGAGCTGAAGACCGGCGGTCCGCACGGCCGCGCCCCCGGCCCGCGCCGCTCCTTCGACGCGCGCCCCCTCCCCGGCGCACGCCCCTCCGCCGACGCCTGGTCTCTCGTCTTCACCCCTCTGGACAAGGCCCTTCACCTTTACCGACCGGTGAAATCAGTAAGGCGCGCCGCGCTGCGCCGGTGCGCGGAGTGGGTCATCACCCGGCAGGAGCGGGACGGCTGCTGGGGCGGCATCCAGCCGCCCTGGGTGTACTCGCTGATGGCGCTGAACCTGCTCGGCTACGACATCGAGCACCCGGTCATGCAGCGCGGGCTGGCCGGCCTCGACCGGTTCACGATCACCGAGGACGGCCCCGACGGCCCGGTGCGCCGCCTCGAGGCGTGCCAGTCGCCGGTCTGGGACACCGTGCTGACCATGATCGGCCTGGCCGATGCGGGCCTGGCTCCGGACGACCCCACCCTGACCCGCGCCGCCCGCTGGGTGCTGGGCGAGGAGATCCGCGGCCCGGGCGACTGGCAGGTCCGCAGGCCCTCCCTGGCCCCCGGCGGCTGGGCGTTCGAGTTCGACAACGACAACTACCCCGACACCGACGACACCGCCGAGGTCGTGCTGGCCCTGCGCCGGGTCTTTCTGCCGGGCAACGACACCAAGCCCGCCATCGAGCGCGGGCTGGCCTGGCTGGCTGGGATGCAGTCCAGGGACGGCGGCTGGGGCGCGTTCGACGCGGACAACACCCGCGCGCTGGTGAACAAGCTGCCGTTCTGTGACTTCGGGGCGGTCATCGACCCGCCCTCGGCCGACGTGACCGCGCACATCGTCGAGGCGTTCGCGGCCGAGGGGCAGGCCGATCACCCCGCGGTCCGCCGCGGCGCCCTCTGGCTGCTGCGGGCCCAGGAGGCGGACGGATCGTGGTTCGGCCGGTGGGGGGCCAACTACATCTACGGCACCGGCGCCGCGGTGCCCGCGCTGGTCGCGGCCGGGGTGCGGCCGTCCAAGCCCGCCATCCGCCGGGCCGTGGCCTGGCTCGAAGCCCACCAGAACCCCGACGGTGGCTGGGGTGAGGACCTCCGCTCCTACGACGACGCGTCCCTGGCCGGCCGGGGGGCCTCCACCGCCTCGCAGACCGCCTGGGCCCTGCTCGCCCTGCTCGCCGCGGGTGAGTACGACAGCAAGGCCACCGAGCGCGGCATCCGCTGGCTGGCGCAGACCCAGCGCGCCGACGGGAGCTGGGACGAGCCGCAGTACACCGGCACCGGCTTCCCCGGCGACTTCTACATCAACTACCACCTGTACCGCCTGGCCTTCCCCCTGAGCGCACTCGGCCGGTACGTGACGGCCCACACATCCGGAGGCAGCGCATGACGGAGACCATCCCGCGGCCCCGGCCCGAAGACTCCCAAGCCGCGCCCGCCACGCCGGGCCCGCTCATCTGCGCGCCGCTGCGGATCGAGGCCCGGGCCCTGCGCCGCGGCCTGCGCGACCTTCGCGACCCGCCGGCTGTCATCCGCACGGGCTACGGAACCACGCGCGCGGCGCGGGTGGCCGGGCAGTTGAGCCACGAGCCGTTCGGCCAAATGATGATCATGGGCGTGGGCGGCGGCCTGACCAGCGACCTCAGCCCGGGAGACCTGATCGTCGGGACCGAGGTGGGCCCGGGAGTGGGCACTGTGACCTGCGCGTCCGCGCCGATCCTGGCCGGCGAGCTGCGGCGCGCCGGGCTGCCCGCCCGTACCGGCCGGATCACCACCGTCGACCATCTGGTCCGGCGCTCGCAGCGGGCCAAGCTGGCGGCTGAAGGCTGGCTGGTGGCCGACATGGAGTCGGCGCCGCTGGCCGCGGCGGCGGCCGGGCGCCCGGTGGCGGTCATCCGCGCGGTGTCCGACACCCCGCACCACCCGCTGGCCGGCATCGTCTCCGGCGGGCTGGCGGCGCTGCGCTCGCTGCGCGCCGCCGCGCCCGTGGCGCAGCGCTGGGCAGCGGCGTGCGGGACGCGCCAGGTGCTGCTGGCCGGGCCGCGGTCGTTCTGCGCCGGCGTGGAGCGGGCCATCGAGATCGTCGAGCGCGTGCTCGAGCGCCAGGGGCCGCCGGTCTACGTGCGCAAGCAGATCGTGCACAACACGCGGGTGGTAGGCGACCTGGAAAGCCGCGGCGCGGTGTTCGTCGACGAACTGGACCAGGTACCCGACGGCGCGACCGTGGTGTTCTCCGCGCACGGCGTGTCGCCCATGGTCCGCGAGCAGGCGGGCCAGCGGGGGCTGGCGGTGATCGATGCCACCTGCCCGCTGGTATCCAAGGTGCACGCCGAGGCCCGGCGGTTCGCCGCCGACGGGTACACGGTGGCGTTGATCGGCCACGCCGGGCACGAGGAGGTCGAGGGCACGCTGGGCGAGGCGCCCGGCTCGGCGGTCCTGGTCCAGACGGCGGCCGACGTCGCCGCGCTGCGGCCGCGGGACGGCGAGCGCGTCGCCTACCTGATGCAGACCACGCTGTCGGTCGACGAGGCGGCCGAGGTGTCCGGTGCGCTGCGGGAACGGTTCCCCGCGGTGCGCGGCCCGGGCAGCGACGACATCTGCTACGCGACCACCAACCGGCAGGCCGCCGTGCGGGCGGTGGCCGCGGAGTCGGACCTGGTACTGGTGGCGGGTTCGGCGAACTCGTCCAACTCGGTCCGGCTGGTGGAGACCTGCGAGCGGGCCGGGACGCCGGCCTACCTGATCGACGGGGCCGAGGATATCCAGCTCGGCTGGCTGGCCGGGGTATCCACGATCGGCCTGACGGCCGGCGCCTCCGCGCCTCCCGCCGTGGTGGAGGAGATCATCTCGGCACTGTCCGGCCTCGGCGGAGTGTCGGTATCCGAGCGAGTAACGACCACGGAATCAATCCGGTTCGGCCTGCCCAAGGAGGTACGGCGATAATGCCCATGCCACTACGTCAGTCCCTGCGTGTCGGGTCCTACCTGATGCGCCAGAAGCTGGCTGGCCATAAGAAGTTCCCGCTGCTCGTCGAGCTCGAGCCGCTGTTCGCCTGCAACCTTAAGTGCGCGGGCTGCGGGAAGATCCAGCACCCGCACGACATCCTCAAGCAGCGGATGCCGGTGGAGCAGGCCCTGGGCGCGATCGAGGAGTGCGGCGCGCCGATGGTGTCCATCGCGGGCGGCGAGCCGCTGATGCACCCGCAGATCGACGTCATCGTGGCCGAACTGATCAAGCGCAAGAAGTTCGTGTTCCTGTGCACCAACGCGCTGCTCCTGCCGAAGAAGCTGGACAAGTTCAAGCCCTCGCCCTATTTCGCCTGGGTGGTGCACATCGACGGGCTGCGCGAGCGGCACGACGAGTCGGTCTGCAAGGAAGGCGTGTTCGACGAGGCCGTCGCCGCGATCAAGCTGGCCCAGTCGCGCGGCTTCAAGGTGAACACGAACACCACGTTCTTCAACACCGACACCCCGCAGACGGTCATCGATGTCCTGAACTACCTGAACGACGATCTGGGCGTCGACGAGATGCAGATCTCGCCCGCCTACGCCTACGAGAAGGCGCCGGATCAGGAGCACTTCCTCGGCGTGGAGGAAACACGCGAACTGTTCCGCAAGGTGTTCGCGGACGACCGCCGGCGCAAGTGGCGGCTCAACCACACGCCGCTGTTCCTGGACTTCCTCGAGGGGAAGGCCGACTACGGCTGCACCGCCTGGGGGATTCCCTCCTACTCGCTGTTCGGCTGGCAGCGGCCCTGCTACCTGATGTCGGACGGGTACGCCAAGACGTACAAGGAGCTGCTGGAGACCACGGACTGGGACTCCTACGGACGGGGCAAGGATCCCCGGTGCGCCAACTGCATGGCGCACTGCGGCTACGAGCCCTCGGCCGTGCTGGCCACGATGAGCTCGCTGCGCGAGTCGATCAGGGCCGTCCGCAGCTGAAGCCGCCCATCCTCAGGTCGAGGTAATCCCGCAGGTTCTGCTCAGCGGTCGTTCAGCTAGCGCGGCCATGCTCTGAGGTGGCGCGGGCCCGTATCGTGCTCGCCCGGTAAGAGCCGGGGGGCCGGGTCCCGCGCCACCATCCGGATGTCCAGCGCTATCGGAATCAACCGACACGGGCCCATGCCCGCGCGCGCGGCCGAGCAGGAGTGCGGGAGATGTTCTTTACCTATATGGGGCGTGAGCTCAGACGCCGCATGCGCCAGGCCGTGTTCATCGCGCTCGGCCTCGCGCTCGGCATCGGCCTGGTGATCACCGTGACGGCGGCGGCGTCCGGCGTCAAGAACGCCCAGGGCACGGTGCTGAAGGCGCTGTACGGCGTGGGCACGGACGCCACCGTGACCAAGACGCCGACCGCCGGCTCGGTCACGCCGGGCTCGTTCGGCTTCGGGTTCCGCACCGGCACCACGAAGCGCCCGGCGGCCGGCACCAAGATCAACACCAGCACGCTCAGCGGCACCGCCACGCTGGCCTCGATGCCCGCCTCGTCGGTGACCACGGTGGCCGGCCTGCACGACGTGGCCGCGGCGGCCGGCGGGCTGACCCTCAGCAACCGCACGCTCAGCGGCACCGTGCCGGCCATCAACTTCAACGGCGGCGGGGCCGGGGGCGGGGGCGGCTTCGGCGGCGGGGGCAGCGGCGGGTCCGGCTCCGGTTCGGGGTCCCAGAACTTCCGGGCCAACTTCACCACCAACAGCTTCACCGTCAACGGGCTGGACCTGACCGCCGGCGAGCTCGGCCCGCTCAGCTCGGGCAAGCTCAGCTCCGGGCGGACCTTCACCACCGCGGACGCCTCGTCTGACGTCGCGATGATCGACTCCAACTACGCGGCGCAGAACAAGCTCGGAGTCGGCTCGACCATCGCCATCGGCAACAGCAGCGGCACCGCGACGGACTTCAAGGTCATCGGCATCGTCGGCGAGTCGGCTGGCGACAACCCGTCGGACGTCTACATCCCGCTCGCGGTCGCGCAGAAGCTGGCCAACATGAAGAACGACGTGAACACCATCTACGTCGCGGCCAGCAGCTCCTCGGCGATCAGCACCGTCTCCGGCGAGATCTCCAAGGCGCTGCCCTCGTACACGGTGACCACCTCCGCCGACCTGGCCAACGAGGTCACCGGCTCGCTGTCCAACGCCTCCAGCCTGGCCAACAACCTGGGCAGGTGGCTCGCGATCGCCGTCCTCGTCGCGGCGTTCCTGCTGGCCAGCCTGCTGACCATGGCCGCGGTCTCGCGCCGCGTGCGTGAGTTCGGCACGCTCAAGGCGCTGGGCTGGAAGAGCCGCCGGATCGTCGGCCAGGTGATGGGGGAGGCCGTGGCCATCGGCATCGTCGGCGGCGTGATCGGCGTGGGCCTCGGCCTGGCCGGCGCGGAGCTGGTGACCAAGCTGTCTCGCCCGCTGACCGCCACGGTCGGGCAGACCACGGGCTCGGCCACCCCGGGCGGCGCGCGGCAGTTCGGCGTCGGCGGGACCGGCACGGGCGGCGGCGGATTCCCCGGAGGCGGAGGCGGAGGCGGCGGGGGCGGCGGCTTCGCGGCCTTCCGAGACGCCAGCAACGCCGCCCGCACCGTAACCGTTCACCTCGCCGCGTCGGTGAGCACCGGCGTCATCATCCTGGCGGTCGTGCTGGCCGTGGCGGGCGGCATCATCGCCGGCATGTTCGGCGGGTGGCGGGCGGCGCGCCTGCGTCCCGCGGACGCCCTATCCAAGGTCGCCTGAGGGCTTCGTTCAACGAGAGGAAAGCCAGATGTACAAGCTCTCCGGAGTGACCAAGAACTACCGCAAGGGCCGGGAGACCGTCGCCGCCCTGCGCGGCGTGGACCTGGTGGTCGAGGACGGCGAGTGGCTGGCCGTCCAGGGACCCACCGGGCACGGCAAGTCCACGCTGCTGCAGATCCTCGGCGGCCTGGACCGCCCGTCCGCCGGCATCGTCGAGTTCGACGGCCGCGACCTCGCGCAGTTGCGCGAGGCCGAGGTGACCAAGGTGCGTGCCCAGGATATCGGGTTCATCTTCCAGACCTTCAACCTGATCCCCACGCTGTCGGCCCTGGAGAACGTGGAGACCGCGCTGGTCCCGCTGCGGGTCAGCGCGGACGCGCGGCGGCAGCGGGCCACCATGGCGCTGGAGGCCGTCGGCCTCGGCGACCGGCTGCGGCACGTGCCCGGCGAGCTGTCCGGCGGCCAGCAGCAGCGCGTCGCCATCGCGCGGGCCCTGGTCAAGGAGCCCAAGGTCCTGCTGGCCGACGAGCCGACCGGCAACCTCGACGAGGACACCAGGGACGAGATCATCGGCCTGCTCGAGACCATGTGGCGCGAGCGCGGGCTGACCATGGTCCTCGTCACCCACGACAGCAGCATCGCCCGCCGCGCCCAGCGGATCGGCGTGATGAAGAACGGCCGCCTGGGCTTCAGGCAGTCCCGCCCGGGACCGGTTGTACGGCCCGCCCAGGTCCAGGCAGCCCGCATCGGTGGCGCCCGTAATACCGGTGCGGAGGGCACCGACCTCGAGCCTCCCGACCTCCCCGACCTGAAGGACTCCGACCCGAACGATATCGGGGATGACGACTCGGAGCCCGCCGACACCGTCACCTTCGACTAGCCCGGCACCCGCCCGGGGTCGGCCCGTCCCGCGCAGTCCCTGCATTGCGCGCGGGCGGGCCGGCTTTCCCGCCGCCGGCCCGGCCCCCCGTCATCAGTCCCGCTTGACCGCAATGCCGAACATTCCCATCCGGTCATCGTGGCGGCCGACGATGGTCTGGAAATCAGGGTGCCGCCTGGCGAAGATGGCAAAGCCGTTGTGCATCCTGATGTCATCGATGACCATGACCGAGCCCGGCGGCATGGCCCGGGCCACCTGTCCCGCTTCGAACGCGGTATTCCTGGCCGTGTGCAGGCTGTCGTGGATGAACACCTCCACGTGACCGACCTCGGCCACCAGCGGCGGCAGCCGCTTCCGGCTCGAACCCTCGAGATACGACCAGCGCCTGCGGCACGTATCGGTGACGGCCGCGCCCGTCTGGGTGTGCAGGCCGCGGTCGAAGGGAAACGGCAGATCTATGCTCCACAGATGGCCGAGGTCGTTCCGGGCCAGTGCCTCGAGCACGATCCGGCTCGTGACCCCGTGAGCCACGCCGGTCTCGATCACGACCTCGGGCCGGTTGTGCAGCACCGTGCACCATACGGCGCGGCAGAACAAACGGTCGGCGTCGGCGTACCAGCCGTACGTGCCGCGGCCGAAGCCCAGTCCTCGGGCCTCCAGCAGCGCGCGGATATCCGCCATCAGCTCATCGAGCCGGCTGATCTCCCGACAGGGCCAGGGCACGCCGAGCAGGCTGTGCAACTGCTCATGGAAGTCGTCGGCGACCTGGCTCTCCAGATATTGCTCATTCCCGTAGCGCTGCCTGAATTCGCCTGGCAGGGCTCGGGTTACGGTAATTGGGCTAGCGACGGCCGCGCGCAGCAGGCGCACAAATTTCTGCGAGCGCGGCGTACGCGACTCCCCTCCCAAAGTCACCTCCGCAGTCTATCTGCTCACCCCCGATTGGCAACCAACGGCGACAGAAAATCAAGATGCTGAACCAGGGCCGGACGGTAACGAAGGCCTTATCTGGTCGACGAATTGGCGGCGGTTCGCCGGGATCTCCGCACCGCCGAATCGCATCATCTTGTAGACAATCTTCGTTCGCGTTACCGTTACCCCAGCTTGACGGGCTGGTCGCGGAGGACAGCCTCCCGTCGGCCGGGCCGAGGATCGATTCGGCCGCACCGTCTGACGATCATCCTGAAGAAGTTTCCCGCCGGTCAATGCGCGAGGCAGCGAAACTCCAGACCTTCCCCGCCACCGTTACGCGCCGGGCCGCCCGCATCAGCACCCGCACATAATCAGCAGCCTGAATCAGACCCGGGAATGCTCCGTTTCTCCCTTCGACGCTGCCTCTCCATTCCGGCCCGAAAAAAACGTGTACCTCACTGGCCCCGTAAACCCCGCCAGGCCATCACGTCACGCACCCGCCGCAATTCCTGCCCGACGAATGTGGCACTCTGCCTATCCTTCCCGGTAGAATGCCATTTTCATTTAGTACCGCCGGTCGGCGCTCCAGGAGGCTCCGCCTCTCCAGGCTCCGCCTCTCCAGGCCCGCCGCGGGCCGCGCCCCACGGTCCAGCGAGTCTCAGTCTAGACGGGCCTCCTGGCGGAGCAGGGCGCCCAGATCGGTGGGTTCCGGGCTCACCCCGGCCAGGCCGCGGGCGGCGAACCATCGGGCGATGTTCTCCGCGTCGCGGGTCAGGAAGGCGGCCCCGCGCGGGTTCGTGATCACGTCGACCACCTGCGGCAGGTCGATCATGACCAGCCGCCGGTCGTGGACCAGCACGTTGAACGCGGACAGGTCACCGTGCGCCAGGCCGTCCCGGGCCAGGGCCACCAGCGACTCCACCATCTGGTCCCAGAGCCCGGCGAGTTCGGCCGGGCCCGGCCGGGTTTCGGCCAGCCGCGGCGCGGCCGTCCCGTCCGGCGCACCGATGAACTCCAGCAGCAGCTCGGTGCCGAGGATCTGCGCAGGGTATGGCACCGGGATCCCGGCCGCGTACAGCCGGGCCAGCGCGGCGAACTCCGCGCTCGCCCACTGGCCCGCGATGGCCTGCCGCCCGAACGTGCTCCGGCTGGCCACGGCCCGGTTGACCCGGGACTCGCGGGCCCGGCGTCCCTCCAGGTAGCCGACGTCGCGGTGGAACATCCGGTGATCGGCGGAACGGTACCGCTTGGCCGCGAGCAGGCAGGACCGGTCCGTCCCCGGGATGCCGCGGCGGATCAGGAAGACGTCGGCTTCCTTGCCGGTCTTCAGGATGCCGAGCTCGGTGTCGACCGCGGCCAGCTCGGTGACCAGCCAGTCCGGGTGGGGTTTCGGGCCGCGTTCGGTCGGCGTGGACTGGTCCCAGGTCGACCAGCGATCGCCGTCCGGCAGGCCGTCGGTGGCGTCGAACACCTCGATCGAGGGCAGCATCCGGCGCCCCCGGACGCGCTTGGCCGTGGTCGGCTCGTCGTCGTCGAAGCGCCGCTTACCGCGGCCAGCACGGCTACTCCGGGGGGACGGGCCCCCAGATCCCCCGGGAATGAAACTTCCGCCGTACGCGGAGTGATAGTCGGGCACGGGTGATGCTCCTCGGCTGAGCGTCGGGTAGGGCAGGCGGCAACGCGCCCGCGACGGGCATATACATCTCGCGTCTCCCTTCGCTCAGCCAGGCCGATACCAGCCCGGACCGCTGCAGGCTGTCACACGGGCCATGCCAGTCGCAACTGAATTTCCGCTGGCCACGGGGCATCGCCTGCTAGGAAGCCCGGTTGCTGGCCCGGCCAAAGCGGCACGAACAGTCCGTCCATATGGGCATCAACTATGCGACTAAAATGGCGCAGAGGTAGCGACCAAAGTGGCGTATCAGCCCCGGCTCTGGCATGCTGATCGAGTGGTTCGCGTATCTCCTTCGCCGCTCGGCAGGCTGATCCCGCGACGCTCGGAATCGGCTGTCACTGAAGCCCTGCTGGATACCAGGGTTGTCGTCGTGACCGGTGCCCGCCAGTGCGGCAAGAGCACCCTGGTTCAGGTCGTGGCCAAGGGACGAGCCGCGGAATGGCGGAGCCTCGACGCCGCCGTGAACCGCCAGGCGGCAATGGCGGATCCCGCGGGCTTCGTCGAATACCCAGGTCTCATGGTCATCGATGAGATCCAGCGCGTTCCCGAACTCCTGCTAGCCATCAAGGAGCAGGTGGATGCCGACCCGCGGCCAGGCAGGTACTTGCTGACAGGATCGGCGCGTGTGCTGGGCCTTCGGGCGCTGCCGGATACACTTCCCGGGCGAACCGAGACCATCGAGCTGTGGCCATTCTCTCAGGGAGAAATCGACGGCGCCCAAGACGGGTTCATCGATGCCGTCTTTGCCGCGGGCGCAGACCTGAGTTACCCGTCGCCGCAGGTCAACCGGGCGGAGTACGCGGAACGAATTGTTCGCGGCGGGTTTCCTGAGGCAGTAGCCAGAACGGCCAGCCGTCGCCGTGAGCGCTTCTTCGACTCTTACCTGGCGGATCTGATCGCCCGAGACGTGACTCAACTCTCCGACATCGAGCGAACAGCCGAGATGCGTACGATGGTGCGCCTGCTGGCCGCCCGGTCCGGGCAACTCCTGGTGATCAGCCGGCTGAGCGCCGACGCGGGTCTGCCTGTGCGGACGCTCAACCGCTACCTGGCCCTGCTGGAAGAGGTCTTCCTTATCAAGCGGGTTCCGGCCTGGTCGCGGAACGTCAGCGCCCGCGCCGTCGGCACCCCCAAGCTGGCCTTCGTCGACTCGGGGATCGCGGCCAACCTGCTCGGCGCGGACGTGCGGACCCTGCTGCGGCCTGGGGGGCCGTTCGGCCCGTTGCTGGAGGGGTTCGTGCTGATGGAACTGGCCCGACAGCTCACCTGGTCACGGGAGCGCGCCGAGCTGTCCCACTACCGCACCAAGGACAAGGTCGAGGTCGACGCCGTCCTGGAGAACCGCCAGGGACAGGTCGTCGGGATCGAGGTCAAGGCTTCCTCGACGGTCACGGCGGCGGATTTCCGCGGCCTGCGGCACCTGGCCGAACGCACCGGCGCCGACTTCGTCGCCGGTATCGTCCTCTATACCGGGCCCCAGACTCTTTCCTTCGGCCCGCGCCTGCGCGCGGTGCCCGTCAGCGCCCTGTGGGAGGCCTGACTTAGACTGATCCATGATCATGGCCAGAAAGAGCCAAATACTGTCCAAAACTGGCCACGATCATGATCGGTGCCCGAATTGTCGCCATATTAAGTTCCGGCATAACCGGACATAACGGGCCTGCATCGCATAGCAAGCCGACGGCGGACGCCATACCGCAGCCGGTCACCACCCGCGCTGCTCACCGACGCCGCTCCGGCCTGCAGTGACGACCCTGACCAGCAATGAAGCCCGGGCATTGATTCTGCGGCGCCCGTTTGCCCGCCCGGCGGCCGCCGGGCCCGACCTGGTGGATGGCGCACCGTACCAGCAAGAACTGGTACGAAGTGACATCGACCAGGCAACCGGGGCGCCACGGGCCCCGGACACGCCGCACAACGCACTTGGGTTGCCCTTTTCCTGCCTCCGCAGCGCCTTTCACGCGGCCTAGACCTGGACGAACTCGATGCCGGTGAGCTGGCAGAACGCCTTCCAGTCGGCCGCGTGGTGACCTAGGTTCATCACCTCGTGGTGCGGCCCGCCGGCCCTCAGCCACCCGTTGAGGCACTTCCGCAGCCCGGACGCGGGCCGGAACTGCCCGTACGGCATCTCCAGGGCGGGCAGTTCCTGGCTGTCCAGGTTCTGGCCTTCCGCGACCACCAGCCGGAACCGCTCGCCCTCCAGCGAGACCAGCGTGGCCAGGGTGGACGGGCCCGGCCGGTACTGGAACAGGAACGTCGGCGGGTCGTCCAGCCGCCCGATACCCAGCGGCCGCTTGATCAGCTTCACGGGCCGGTCGGACCGCGCGATCTTCCAGTTGCCCTCGCCCATGTGGCTCATCAGCACCGAGTCCGACGGGAAATCCATTGCGTACATCTCGGTGAAGTGCGCGTCGCCGATCAGGAGGTGCCCCGCGTAGACCAGGCAGGCGGTGAGCACGTCCCCCTCGGCGGCGTACCCGTAGCCCTTGGCCATCAGCGACGAGGCCGCCGCCAGGGGCAGCCGACTGAACCGGCCGTCCTCCCCGATGGCGTCGAAGTGGGCCGTGTAAGCACCGAACCCCCGTTCGTTCAGTATCGTCTCGATCGCCACCTGCATGCGCGCATGGTCCGTGCGCTCGGTCACCGACAGCCGCGGGTCGATCTGGAAGTTCTTGTCCTCGAAGTCGATGACCGCGGCCACCGCTTCGTCGCTCGCCTCCTGCATGCCCCGGTACAGGTCACCCTGCGCGACCGAGATGATGGCCGGACCCAGCGACCGGACCAGCGCGCTCTCATCTACCCGGATGTCGCCCATCTCGTTCATCGCATAGCCGAAGATCGCCACCTTGAGCCGCTTCCACGCCGTCGCGGCGGCCGCGGCGCGCGCCCAGCGGCCCACGTCCTCGCGGAAGGTGGCGCTCTTCCAGTCGTCGGTCAGCACGGCGAACCGCTTCCCGGCGCGGACCATGGCGTTGGCCGTATCCTGCGCGCCGTGCACGCCCTGGTTGTAGGTCATGTCCGCCATGTCCCAGGCCGGCGTCACGTTAGGTTCCGGCTGGATGTTGGCCAGGCACACCGGCAGCCGCGACTCGGACAGCAGCCGCGCCACCCGCATGGCCGGACCGTAGGTGAGCATCACCACGAGCACACCGTCGAGGTCCGCGTTCTCGAACTCGCGCATGGCGCGTTCGGCGTCCTCCCGGTACTTGATCGCCTTGCTGGGGGTGAATTCCGCGACGTCGGACAGGTGCGCGGCGATCTCGGCGGCGTACCCCTCCTGCCGCTGCGCGATGCCGGGGACCATGTCGTCGTACAGGTCCTGCATGATCCCGAGGATTCCGATGCGCGGCTTGCGTCTGGTCCAGATCTGCTCAGCGGACATCACGTTGACTCCTTATCTAGGATCGGGGCGCTGGCCGTAGTGGTTCTGGTAGCGGGCATACAGCGCGTCTACCTGGTCGGCGGGCAACGGCGCCGGCTCGCCGTAGGCGCGGGCCAGGTGCACGGTCCGCGCCGCGTCCTCGCACATCACAGCGGCCTTCACCGCGTCGCGCACGGTGCCGCCGATGGTGAACACCCCGTGGCTGCGCATCAGCACGGCGGGGGAGCGGTGCCCGGTCAGCGTGGCGACCACCCCGCGGCCGATCTCGTCGCTGCCGATAAGCGCGAACGGGCCGACCGGGATCTCGCCGCCGAACTCGTCGGCCATCGCGGTGATCACGCACGGGATGGCCTCGCCCCGGGCCGCCCAGGCGGTCGCGTACGTCGAGTGCGTGTGGACCACGCCGCCGACTCCCGGCAGGTGCCGGTAGATGTAGGCGTGCGTGGCGGTGTCGCTGGAGGGTGTCAGCCCGTCCGGCGAGATCGGCTTGCCGTTCAGGTCGCAGACCACCATCGACTCCGCGGTCAGGTCGTCGTAGGAGACGCCGCTCGGCTTAATCACCATCAGGTCCCCGGACCCCGGAACCCGGGCCGATACGTTGCCCGAGGTCCAGGCCACCAGGCCGTTGCGGACCAGTTCGGCGTGCAGCGCGCAGACGGTCTCCTGCAGCGTCCTGATCTCAGGATTCACCGCGAGCCGCCTCCCAGCGCGCGGTCGCGGATGGCCCGCAGCCGGTACATGACCTCGTTGGCGCCTCGTCCGAAGTAGTCGTGCAGCCGCACGTACTCGGCGTACAGATCGTCGTAGACGTCGGCGCGGGCCGCGTCCGGCCGGTACACGTCGCGGTTGACCCGGCCCATAGCGCTCGCCGCGAGGGGCACGTCCGGGTAGGCGCCCGCGGCGACCGCGGCATGAATAGCAGAGCCGAGCGCGGGCCCCTGCTCGGACCCGATCACGCTGAGCGGGCGCCGGAGGACGTCCGCGTAGATCTGCATCACCGCGGCGCTCTTGATCAGGCCGCCGGCGACCACCAGCTCGGTCACCGGAACGCCCGCGTCGCGGAACGTTTCAATGATCAGCCGGGTGCCGAACGCGGTGGCCTCGAGCAGCGCGCGGTAGATCTCCGGGGCCGTGGTGGCCAGCGTCAGGCCCACGATGACGCCGGACAGGCCGGCGTCCACCAGCACGGAGCGGTTCCCGTTCTCCCAGTCCAGCGCGATCAGCCCGTGCGCGCCCACCGGCTGGGCGGCCGCCGTCTGGTCCAGCAGCTCCGGCAGCGACTCGCCGCGGCGCCGCGCCTCGTCGGCGAACTGGCCGGGAACCCCGTTGCGGGCGAACCAGGCGAAGATGTCACCCACCCCGCTCTGCCCCGCCTCGTAGCCCCACAGCCCGGCGACGATGCCGCCGTCCACCACCCCGCACATGCCCGGCACCTCGGCGAGCCCGGTGCCGTTCACCATGTGGCAGGTGGAGGTGCCCATGATCGCCACCATCTTGCCCGGCGCGATCGGGCCCGCCGCCGGCACGGTGACGTGCGCGTCCACGTTGCCGACGGCGACCGCGATCCCATCGGTCAGCCCGCACGCGGCGGCCGCGGCCGGAGTCAGCCGGCCGGCCAGGCCGCCGAGCGGGGAGATGGGATGGGCCAGCTTGTCCGCGACGAACGAGGCGAAACGCGGGTCGAGCGCCGCCAGGTAGTCCGGGGACGGGTACTGGCCGTCCTGGAAGATGCCCTTGTACCCGGCCGTGCACGCGTTGCGGGTCTCGTTCCCGCACAGCTGCCAGATGATCCAGTCGGCGGCTTCGATCCATCGGTCGGCGCGCTGGTAGATCTCGGGATCCTCGTCCAGCACCTGGAGCGCCTTGGCGAACTGCCACTCCGACGAGATCTTCCCGCCGTAACGCTTGATCCACTTCTCGTGGCGCTCGTGTGCGGCGGCGTTGATCCGGTCCGCCTGCGGCTGGGCGGCGTGATGCTTCCAGAGCTTGGGGTAGGCGTGCGGGCGTCCGGCCAGGTCAGGAAGCTGGCAGAGCGGCGTTCCCGTGGCGAGCACGGGCATGCAGGTGGACGCGGTGAAGTCGGTGGCCACGCCGATCACCTGGCCCGGGTCGATCCCGGCGTCCCTGATCGCGGCCGGGACGACCACACCCAGCGCCTCGGTGTAGTCCCCGGGGTCCTGCAGCGCCCAGTCCGGCGGCAGCTCCCGCCCGCCTAGCTCCCGGTCGATCACGCCGTGGGCGTACTCGCTCACGGCGGTGCCCGCCTCCGCGCCGTCGCTGACCCGGACTACCAGGGCGCGTGCCGATAGCGTGCCGAAGTCCACGCCCACCACGTAGGCCTCGCCGCGGTCCCTCTTGTTAGCGCTAACATCCATCTGTCCGCCTTATCCTACGTTTGCTCAGTGCATTCTTGCCTCTCGCCCGGCTGCTCAACCGCGAGCGGTGAGCCCCCCTCGGGCCGCCGCGACGCGACGGCCGCCACCAGTCTGGCCGGCCGCCGAGCCCGTGACGTCCGCGGCCCGCCGGGTCAGCGTCCCGGCGGCCCCGCGGCACTGGCCCTGATGATGAGTTCCGGCGCGATCCGCACCCGGAGACCGGCCTCGATCGCGCCCGACATCCGGTCGGTGAGCGTGCTGAGCGCCCGCCGGCCGACCTCGCCGAAGTCCTGCCGGACCGTGCTGAGCGGCGGCGTGTAGAAGCCCGCATCGGGGATATCGTCGAAACCCACGATGCTCACGTCGCGCGGGACCCGCAGCCCCTGTTCGGCCAGGGCCCGCATGACCCCGAGCGCCATCGTGTCGTTCCCGCAGAAGATTGCGGTGAGCTCGGGATCACCAGCCAGTTGGCGGCCCAGTTCGTAACCCGAGGAGGCCGACCAGTCGCCGACCAGCAAGGCCGGTTCCGGCGCGCCGGCCTCTTCCAGCGCCCGCCGCCAGCCGTGGACGCGTTCCTGCGCGTCAAGGTGGGCCGAAGGTCCGGCGACGTGGCAGACGGTCCGGTGTCCGAGGCTGAGCAGGTACCGGGTCGCGGCGAAGGCGCCGGCCGCGTTGTCGATCGCCACGGAGGTCACCGCCGCCTTCGTGCCGCAGCCTACGGCGACCAGCGGCACCTCGGCGGGCACGTGCGCAAGCGCGGCCACCGCGGTGTCCTGCGTCGCGATCACGATGATGCCCTCGACACCCTGGCCGAGGAACCGGTCCACCGCGTCCAGCATCGACCGGCGGTCCAGCGCGGGCAGGCTGGCGACGGACACGAAGTAGCTGTCGTGCGCCGCTCGTTCGAAGCCGTACAGCATGGAGGCCGGCCCGTACAGCATGGTGTCGAAGCTGATCACGCCCAGCGTGTGGGTTCTCCGGGTGACCAGGGTGCGCGCGGCGGCGTTCGGCCGGTAGGCGAGCTCGCGGATGGCGGCGAGCACCTTGTCCCTCGTCGGAGGGCGAACGTTCGGATGGTCGTTGAGGACCCGCGACACGGTCTGATGGGAGACCCCGGCCAGCCGCGCGACGTCCGCCATGACGGGCGGCCTGCCCATGCTGCCCGGCCCGCTGACGACCGACACCTTCAGCGGACTCTTGGCTCTCTCGCCCGGTGACCGCGTCACGTCGTGCCTCCTTGCCGCGCGCTGCGTAGCCAGCGGTCAGCTCGGGCCGACGTTAGCGCTAACATCCGTGCTGGTCAGGCGATGTGGAGGGTATATACCCTCCACATCGACAGGCACCTCTCCTCCGCCGCCCGGATTTCCTGCGTCTCAGCGTAGCCGCCGCACCGTTCCCGTGGTAGCCGCCGCAATGCTCCAGCGTCGGCAGCGCGCCAGCGTCGCCAGCGCGCCAGCGTCGGCAGTGCGCCAGCCTCGGCAGTGCGCCAGCCTCGGCAGTGCGCCGCGGGTCGCGGCGCGTCAGCGTCAGGACTCGGTGCGATCCGCCGAGCTGCCCCGCAGGTCGCGAAACGCGGCCTTGGCCTTGCGCCCGGCCTCGCTGTCCTGCAGGTCCTGCAGTGCCTCACGCGCCTTGCGCCCAGCGTCGCTGTCCCGCAGATCCCGCAGGGCCTCCCGGGCCTTGCGCCCCGTCTCACCCTCGCGCAAGTCACGGAGCGCGGCTTCGGCCTTCTGCGCGGCTTCACCCTGCCGCAGGTCGCGGAGCGCGGCTTCGGCCTTGCGCCCGGTCTCGCTGTCCCGGAGGTCCGCCACGGCCTTGCGAGCCCCCTCGGTACGCTGCCCGCCGTGCATCCAGGCGGTCAGCTTGGCCCACCAACCCCGCAGTTGCTGCTCAAAATCGGACATCGCCGACTCTCCTTCGCCTCGAGCGCTTCGAGCGATACGCGCTCGCAGCCATGCCACTCAACAAGAACTTCACTTTCAAGATATAACGTGATGACGGAACGGGCCAAACCCCAGCCTCAGGCCTGTGTGAGTGCTACCCGCACGGCCGCCCGCGAACCCCTCGTCCCCGCCGCCCGCATACCCGCTGGACCGGGATGAAAGAATGCCTGGCGTGCAGCGTCAGCTCATCAGCGGGCACTCGCCCTACGAGCCGGTCTTCGGGTTCTCCCGCGCGGTCGTGGCGGGGGACCGGGTCCTGGTGGCCGGCACCGCGCCGGTCCCGCCCGGCGGCGGTCCGCCCCCGGCCGGAGCGTACGCTCAGGCCCGGCTGTGCCTCGACCTCATCGGCGAAGCCCTCACCATCGCGGGCAGCAGCCTCGAGCACGTCGTCCGGACCCGGATGTTCCTCACCGACGCCGCCCACTGGCAAGAGGTCGCTCGCGCGCACGGCGAGATCTTCGCCGCCATCCGTCCCGCCGCGACCGCCGTGATCGTCGCCGGCCTGCTCGACCCCGCCTGGCTCGTCGAGATCGAAGCCGAGGCCCTCCTCCCCGGCCCCTAGCGCTGTAGCAGGTCGCGGCGGCGACCGGAACCCACCCCTTCGGCGAGCCCGTCGAGGTGGACGCGTTCGGTGGGGTCGCGCGGAAGCCGTAGCGCGATTGCCGCCATGTGCGCGCCTGCCGCCGGGCCGAGCCGATCGCGTTGGCGGAGGTCCCGGGAAGCTCGCATGAATAAGCGCTCCTGCTGGCCAGCGAACGCACGAATCTGCTGCATTCAAGTTGCTGCGCCGGTCCACGTCTGCGCGACCCGCGTCGGAAACTAAGCCGGACTGGGTGCGCCCGGGCGCACACCGGTCCGGCTGGTCGGCCAGGTCTTTCGGCCCTACTCATGTCTGCTGTGAGCATCAAGCATTGGCGGTGAGCCGGTGACGTCGGCCAGCGACGGCCGGACGGGCAGAACTTGAGGAGGCCTGGTGTTCCGAGAACGGCGGGCAGAGCGTCGCGGTGAGCGTGGGGCGGATCACTACCGGATGCGCCAGAGGCTGGTCTCGATCGGTGATGACTACTGGATCGAGAACGACCGGGGCGAGCGGGTCTACAAGGTCGACGGCAAGGCTCTGCGACTGCGCAAGACACTCATCTTCGAAGACGCTCGCGGCTCGGAGCTGGTGAAGATCCAGGAGCGCATGCTGCATGTCCGGGACACGAGACGGGAGCCGGGTCGCCACGGTTAAGAAGGCGCTGATCACGCCGCTGCGTGACCGCTGGGTCGTGAAGCTGGCCGATGGTCCGGACCTGGACGTCAAGGGCAACATCCTCGACCATGAGTACACCATCGAGGACGGCCGCACCAAGGCGGCGGAAGTGTCCAAGAAGTGGTTCCGGGTCGCCGATACCTACGGCGTGGAGGTCGCTCCCGGGCAGGACCCGGTGGTGATATTGGCCGTCACGGCGGTCCTGGACACCATGGCACACCCGGAACGCTGATCGCCGGAGCCTGTCGGTAGATCCGCGGTTTAACCGCGGGACGAGACTGTCACTGCGCCGCGTCGCCGCCCGGCATCCGCAAGGCAGCAAGCCACCCCGGGCATGTGGTGAGCAAGAGGTGGATCGCCCGACGGCATCTGGCGGGCGGGCAAGGCACAGAACCTTACCCGGACGCAACCAGACGCGACTGCGGCCGTGACCGGCGCGGGCACCGGCTCAGGCATTGGTGCCGGAGGAGTCTTGGGGAACGGACAGCCCGAACCCGGTCACTGCCGGGTGGACAGCCCGGCTAGCGTGCAGGACCCGGCAGGAGTCCGGTCGCTCCAGAGAGGTCGGGTCGGCTGGGGTCGGCGTCAAGGGGTCAGGGTGATTCCTGCCTGGTCGCGATCTCGGCCCGCGGCTTCAGCTTCGCATCCCCCGCACTAATCTCGTAGCCGGCCTCGGCGGGCCTTCCGTCCCCGTCCAGGCCGCCGAGCAGGTCGCGCAATGCCTGGGTGTAGGCGCTGAGGGCGGCCCGGCCCTTTGCGGTCAGGGCGGCCGTGGTTTTCTGCGCGGACCCGTTCCTGGTCTTGGTGGTGCTGATGTAGCCGGCTTCGTCGAGCTTGCGCAGCTGGATGATCAGGTTGCCGGGGGTGAGCCCGAGCATGTCCTGCAGCCGGGTGAAGGACAGCGCGTCCCCGTCGGGCAGCGCCGCCAGCGTCGCGACGATCTTCAGCCGGGTGGGCATGTGGATCAGCGGGTCCAGCTCCGTGGTCACGGCCGCACCATGCTGCGGCGCTGCCGCCAGGCGGTGAACGGGGCAGCGCCCAGGTACACGGCGCACAGGCCGATGCCCGTGCTCAGCCACGAGCCGGCCGGGCCCCCGAACCCGGCTGCGGCGGCCGCCGCGGCGATGGCCAGGCAGGTGCCGGCCAGCGGCCAGTACCGGAATGCCGCCGCGACGGCCGCGCCGGCCAGGCCGATGATCAGCAGCGGCGCGCTGGCCGGGTACAGCCCCCAGACCGGATGGCTGACCCCGGCGTGGTACAGCGGCGCGGTGATCGCGTACCCGATGATCCAGGCCGCCACCATGATGCCTGTCCAAGCCTGCCACTTGCGCTGGGCCGGACCGCTGACCCCGGTGCCCGCGCGCCCGATCACCCAGGCTGTCCAGCCGATATTGATGGCCACGAGCACGACCGCGACGGCTATGGCCCAGCCGCTGATGTGCCCGGTGTAGGGGTGCTGGCCGCGCACGGACAGCCAGAAGCCTCCGAACACGACCAGCGCGACGACGGCCCGGAAGGTAAACAGCAGCGGTGTGAGCGGCGTGAACGCGCGACGGGCCTGCTGTGTGGCCTGGTCCAGCAGGGCAGCGGCCTGGCGGGGATCGAAACCGCCGCCCTGGGTGGTGCCGGCGGTGCCGGGAATGTGGTCCACGACCCCTCCCTGATCCACTCTATGCCATAAAGCATGGCTTGACTTTATCCCATAAAGCGGAGTCTACTTTATGACATAAAGTCGTGTACAGGGTTGAGGCGCGCGGCCTGCCGGGGCAGCGCGCGGCTTGTGAAAGCTGGTGGTCAAATGACTCAGTACGCCACATGGGCCAGCTACGGCGGGGATGCCAGGACCTGGCTCGCCCTCGGCCTGCTGGCCGCCGCGGGCGCCGCGGTCCTGGCCGGCATCCGGCTGCCGCTGCCCGTCCAGTTCACCCAGCCCGGGCCCGCCGGCCGGGCCGCCATGATAGTGGCCTGGGCCACCTCGCTAGCGGCGCTCCTGGTCTGCGCAACCATCTACGTCCGGCAGGTCATTCACGACATCCGGGCGTCTGGGCTGAGCGCGCCCATGCCCAGGCTGACCATCCTCCCGGTCACCTTGACGGCGGCCGCGGTTCTCTTCGTCATCATCATCTCGCGCAGGTCCCCTGACCTCCCGACCAGGCTGGCCAGCGCCGCTATCGGCGCGATAGCCGCACCGATGATCTTCGAGCTGCCCTTCGACCCCATCGTGATATTCAGGATCCACATGGTCCTGCCCGACCCGCCCCCGTGGGCCCTGGTCTACGTGCCCCTGCTCCTAGTCCAGATCACCACGCTGCTGCTGCGGCTGTCGCCGATGGTGCGGCTGACCCGCCCGCCCGGCCACGTCGAGTGCTGCCAACGCGCCGGTATCGATGCCGGGCTGGTGCGCGCCGGTTATCCGGACCACCACGGCCGGCAGATCGGCGGTCCGGGCCAGGGGTATGCCGCTCAGGTCCGCCCCGTCCGGGTACCGGTGATAGGGGGTGTCGAGATAAGTGCCGGTGTTGCCGAGCAAGGTAAGCCGGTCAATGGCGAATTCGGTGCCTGGGGCGTAGTGCCCACGCGAGGCATCCCTGGTCGGGTACGGGATGATCTCCGGGCCGGGGAGGCCTGGATAGGTGACCATCCCGGCGCGGATGACATGGCTGAGCTCGACCAGCCGGCCGCCCGCGGGCGGCGTCCCGCGGCTGTGATCCGACGGCCCTCCCCGCGTTCCCTTGTGCGGTTCGGCGAAGATCTCCACATTGGCGAGCGTGACCGAGTCCGTCATCAGCAAGCCAAGCGAGGCCACGAACAGCGCGGCGATGTCATCCTGGTCGATGTCGGGCGAGGGAACATCGACACGGAATCCATGAGCCGTCAGGTCGCCGCCGTTGCTGAACTTTATGGTTGCGTCGAACGACGCACGGTATTCAGTCATCGGGCTCCGTTCGGCATAAGGGTAAGAGCTAAGAGCTGCCGTCTTTGCTGCTATCCCGGGACGCTCTGTGGTCACAGCCGGCGCTCCGGCCACCCACTATCCCAGTCCCAGCTCGCCTACCGACTGCGCGCCAGGCGAACGCTGGGCGAACGGTGCGGGGCCTAGTTTCGTGGTGCCTGAACACCCAGCTAGCTATCCAGGGGGCTAGATGAACGCGGCATCATTTGGGGCATCGGCGCCGGAGAGCACGGCAGACGGGAAACTCGGGGCACGGCCCGTTCTGTTCGTAATCGATGACGACGCCGGGGTGGTGCAGGCGCTGCGGGATGATCTCGGTCGGCGGTTCGGCGGGGACTTCCGGGTGATCGGTGAGTCGTCGGCCGCCGCGGGGCTGGCGGCGCTGCGCCGGCTAGCGGATCAGTACCAGCAGGTGGCGCTGCTTATTGCCGATCACGGCCTGAGCGAGATGCCGGGGACCGAGTTCTTGGCGCGTGCCCATAAGATGCACCCGCTGGCCAAGCGGGTGCTGCTGGTGGAGCGCGATTACTCGGCGCGCAGCCCCATAGTCCAGGCCATGATGCTCGGCCAGGCCGACTACCACCTCACCAAGCCGTGGGCGCTCGAGCAGGATCTGTACCGCGAGATCAGCGGGTTCCTGGCCGAATGGGCCAAGGATCAGCACGTCGGCTTCGACTTGTTTCAGGTCGTCGGGGGGCTCAACGACCGCGGCACGCACGAGTTGCAGGAGCTACTGACCCGCTTCAGCGAGCCATTCCGCTTCTACGATGCCGACGGTGAGCAGGGCCGCCTCCTGCTGAAAGGCAAGGACCTGGATGCGTCACGGCTGCCGGTTGTGATCCGCCATGATGGCTACACGATGGTACGGCCGACGCTCACGCAGGTCATCGAGGCAACCGGCGGAACCGTTTCCAGTGATATCAGCGAGTGTGACCTCGTGATCGTCGGGGCCGGGCCGGCCGGGCTGACGGCCGCGGTCTACGCGGCATCCGAGGGCCTGCAGACGGTAGTGCTGGAGGAGACCATTTCCGGCGGTCAGGCGGGAAACAGCCCGATGATCCGGAACTATCCCGGCTTCCCGCATGGCATCAGCGGGCATGACCTCACCCGCCGGGCGTGCGAGCAGGCCTGGATGTTCGGCGCGCACATGGTTTTCTCCCAGCGTGCGGCCGGCCTGGGATACCGGGACGGCGAGCGGATCGTGCAGCTCACCGGCGGCCGTCAGGTCGCCGCCAAGGCTGTCATCGTCGCGACCGGCATCTCGTGGCGGCGCCTGGGCGTGCCGCGCCTGGAGGCATTGGTCGGCGCCGGGGTCTTCTACGGCGCCGCCGGGAGCGAGACGCGGGCTATGCAAGGCCGGGACGTCTACGTCGTGGGGGCCGGGAACTCGGCCGGCCAGACCGCGCTGCACCTGGCCCGCTACGCCCGCCAGGTCACGATGCTCGCGCGCGGGGACGGCCTGGCGCACACGATGTCGGACTACCTGATCCGCGAGATCGAGGCCAGCGGCAACCTCACGGTGCGCTTGCGCACCGAGGTCTGCGACGGCCACGGAGACGATCACCTCGAAACGCTCACACTGTACGACAAGCTGGGCGACCGGTCCGAGCAGGTCCCGGCGGCCGCGCTGTTCGTGCTGATCGGCGGTGAGCCGCGCACGCAATGGCTGCCGGAAACGGTCCAGCTCGAACGCGGCTACATCCGGACCGGACGCGACGTCGTACCGGACAGATCGCATCCGTCGTGGTGGCCGCCGGGCCGCGCACCTCTCCCTCTCGAGACGTCGGTCCCTGGCGTTTTCGCAGTAGGAGACACCCGGTGCCGCTCGATCAAGCGGGTTGCCTCCGCCGTCGGTGACGGCGCGACAGCGGTGCGCCTAGTGCATGAGTACCTCTTCGCCGAGGACACCTCCGGCTAGATCAAGCCGGGCCGGATCTACAGGTTCTCCACTCGGCCTGCACAACTTCTCCACCTGGCCGGCTCATTTATGGCTGCAGGGGAGCAGGTGGGTCGACGTGTTGCATGTGTCGCTCCTCGGGGAGCAGACAATCGCCGACGACCGGGCCGGAAGCGTCCGGGCCCGGTCGTCGCGCGCTGTTGTCCTGGTCGCCTTCCTGGTCGTGCACGCCGGGTCCCCGCAGGTCCGGCAGCGGATCGCGGGCCTGTTCTGGCCCGAGTCCACGGACGCGCAGGCGCTGACCAACCTGCGCCGCGAATTGCACCACTTGCGCCAGGTTCTGGGCGACGAGCCTTCGCTCGTGGTGACGTCCAGGGATCTGTGCTGGCGTGACATGAAGACATGCCGGGTCGACGTACGCGTCTTCGATATCGAGCGGATGGCTGCCTTGGCGGCGGCGGCGGCCGGTGACGACGACGGGGTCCTGTTGCATTCCGCCGCGGCGATCGCCGCGTACCGGGGTGAGCTGCTGCCTGGCGTGTACGAAGACTGGCTGCTTGACGCCAGATCGCAGCTGGAGCGTCAGTGCGCGGACGTGTGCGACCTGGTCTGTGCGGTACGGGCGCGAGCGGGTGACCTGGCCGGCGCGGTGGAGGCCGCGCGGCGCCGGGTCCAGCTGCAGCCGCTGGAGGAGGTCGGGTATCGCACCCTGATGGAGTTGCAGGCCGATCTGGGTGACCGCGCTGGCGCGGTCAGCACCTATCATCACTGCGCGTCGGTGCTTGAGCGCGAGCTCGGCGTCGCCCCGGACCCCTCGACGCGCCAGGTGTTCCGGCGCCTGATGGCACACGCTCGCCCGGCAGCACAGCTCCCGGCAGCACAGCTCCCGGCAGCACAGACCCCGGCAGCACAGCTGGCGGGCGCTGACCCGGGCATGCACCGCCCCGGGCTGGCGGCGGCTCAGCTTTTCGGCCGGTCCGCTGAGCTCGGCGTGCTCCAGGACGCGTGGCGGGCCGCGGTGGCGGGGGGCCGTGGTCTGGCGCTGGTCCGCGGCGGCGCTGGCGTCGGGAAAACCCGCCTGGTAGCCGAGGTCGCCGAGATGGCGCGGTCACACGGCGCGGTAGTCGCGATTGCCCGGTGCTTCGGGACAGCGGGGCGGCTGGCGCTGGCCCCGGTGGCGGACTGGCTGCGGCACGATGCGGTCCAGTCAGCGGTAGCGACCATCGACCCCGCCTGGCGCGCCGAGGTCGGCAGGCTCATTCCCGCCGAGACCGACGCAGACCGGCGGACCAGCTCGAGAGTGATGGCGGATGCCTGGCAACGTCACCGCTTCTTCGAAGGCCTGGCGCGGGCGCTGATCGCCGTTCACCGCCCGCTGCTGCTGGTGCTGGACAACATGCAGTGGTGTGACCAGGAGACACTGGCGTTCGTCACGTTCTGCCTGGGGCTGGCCGGTGACGCCCAGCTCTTGGTGGCCGCGACAGTGCGCGAAGACAGCCTCGACGAAGACGCCGAACTCGCAGGCTGGATCGTCCGGATGCGGGCCACCGGATTGCTCACCGAGGTCTCCCTCAGCCCGCTGGAGGCCGCCGACACGGCGCATCTCGCTGAGGCGGTCTCCGGGCAGCGTTTTCCTGAGGCCGACGCGGATTTGCTGCAAGCGGCGACGGGTGGCTTCCCGCTGTATGTCATCGAGGCGGTGCGCGGCACCGCGGCTCCCGGCGACCCGCTGCTCCCGGTCGGTGATCTCGCTACAGTGCTGCGCAAACGTCTCGAACAGGGAACTGCGGCAGCGAGGGAGGTGGCCGGCCTCGCGGCGGCGGTAGGCGCGAACTTCACCCTCGATCTGCTCACTGAGGCATCCGACCTGGACGCCGACCTGGTCGTGGAAGCAGTCGACGAGCTGTGGCGGCGCAGGATCGTGCGGGAATTCCGGGATGGCTACGACTTCTCCCACGACCTGCTGCGCGAAACGGCGTATGCGGGGATCAGCCCGCCGAAACGCTGGCTGCTGCACCGGCGCATCGCCCAGGGCCTGGAATTGCTCCACGCCGAGGACACCGACAGCGTCGCGGCCCCGCTCGCCGAGCAGTACGCCCGGGCCGGGCGGCCGGAGCGGGCGATGGCCTACTACCAGCGGGCAGCCGAAGTCGCAGCAGGCATGTTCGCCCATACGGAGGCCATCCGGCTGCACGAGAAGACGCTGTCAATCGTGGCCGCCCTGCCTGAAGGACGAGACCGGGACTCCCGCGAAGTCGCGGTGCTGGAGGCGATGGCGGCACCACTCAACGCCAGGTACGGCTACTCATCTCCAGGTCTGCAGCGGGCACTGGAGCGGACGATCGCCCTCGCCGAATCGCTGGGCCGCAAAGACTCCATGGTCGCCGGCATGGCCGCGCTGTGGGCCACGCAGTTCGTGCAGGGGCGTACGGCCGACAGCCACCGCACGGCCACCCGTGCCCTGGACCTCGCCGATCCGGAATCCGAGCTGGGTGGCCAGGCTCATTTTGCCGTCGGCGGTTCGGCCGTGAGCCTGGGGAGGCCTGCCGAAGGGCTAAGTCATCTGGAACTGGCCGCGAAGCTGGCGAGCGGTGCGGTCTGGCTGAGCGTCGGCACCCGCCCCGACGTGCACGGGATGGCCTGGGCCGCGCATGCCCACTGGCTGCTCGGCCAGGACGACGAGGCCTTGGGCGCCTGCCGCGAGGCCATCAGGCTGGCCCGGACGATCGACCACCCCTACAGCCAGGTGGTGGCCCTCGCCTACGGCGCCATCACCCACCAGATGCGCCACGACCTGTCCGAGCTCAGGACCACCATTGACGAGCTGCGTCAGCTGTGCGACCGGCATGACTTCGCCTACTACCGCGAGTGGGTGCTGATCCTGGACGGCTGGTCCCGGACGGGCACGTCAGGCACCGATCTGGTCCGCCGTGGAATCAGCAACCTCAAGTCGGAGGGAGCGTTCACGCGCATGCCGTACTGGCTCTCGCTGCTCGCCGACCTGTCGGCCCGGGACAACCAGCCCGGCGCCGCACGAGCGATCCTCGACGCCGCTCTCGCCGCCGGACGCGTCCACGACGACGTGTGGTGGCTGCCCGAGGTGATGCGAATGCGCGCCGCCTATGACGAGGACCAGGCCGCCATCACCCGCCTGCGCTCCGCGGCGCAGATGGCCGCCGGACACGGCAGTGTCGCGCTGCTGCGGCGCTGCGAGCGTGACCTCGGTACGCGACGCGTTCGTCCTTCTGCTCCCGGCGTTCCCCTCTCTGTTCCCCCGGCGGACTAGCGCCCAGCGCGCGGTCCGAACGCTGCGCGAACGCCGCGGCACGTACCTTCGGCGTGCACCGACTTCAACGACGCATCCGATGGGAGCGACATGACTACATCAGCCGCCACGACCACCTCTCCGTACGCGGAACTGGCCGCTGCCGTCCGTGGTGATCTGATCCTGCCCGGAGACCCCGGCTATGACCAGGCACGAGCGGTATACAACGCCATGATCGACAAGCGCCCGGCGGCCATCGCCCGCTGCCGGGACACCGCCGACATCATCAGCTGTGTGCGGTTCGCCCGCTCCCACGGCATCGAGATTGCGGTCCGCGGGGGCGGCCACAACGCCGCCGGCTTCGGAGTATGGGACGGCGCCCTGGTCATCGACCTGTCGCTGCTGCGCAGCACCACGGTCAACCCGCAGAGTCATACGGTCCGAGCCGACGCCGGATGCACCTGGGGAGACGTCGACCATGCGACCGTGGCGTTCGGCATGGCCACTCCCTCCGGCTTCCTGGCCTCGACCGGGGTGGCCGGCCTGACGCTCGGCGGGGGCATCGGCTACCTCACCCGGCGTTTCGGCCTGACCGTGGACAACCTCCTCGCCGCCGACGTGGTCCTCGCCGACGGGAGGTTGGTGACGGCCAGCGAGAGTTCCCACAGCGATCTGTTCTGGGCGCTACGCGGCGGGGGCGGGAACTTCGGCATCGTCACCTCGTTCGCCTTCCGCTGCCACGACATCGGCGAGGGAGGGACGATCATCGGCGGCCCAGTCCTGTACGATCTCGCCGACACCTCCGAGGTGATGCGCTGGTACCGGGAGCTAGTGCCGTCGCTGCCGGAAGAGCTCAGCGGCTGGATCGCGCTGTTGACGATCCCGCCCGCGCCGCCATTTCCCGAAGCGCTGTGGGGACGCAAGGCCTGCGGCATCGTGTGGTGCTACACCGGATCGCATGACCGCGCTGAGGAGGTACTCGAGCCGGTCAGGACCTACGGCTCGCCGCTGCTGGCCGGCTTGCAGCCGATGCCGTTCACCGTGCTGCAAAGCGCATTCGACGGCCTCTACCCGGCCGGGCTCCAGTGGTACTGGAAGGCGGACTTCTTCAACGAGATCTCCGACGCCGCGATCGACGTGCACGTCAAGTACGGCGCGCAGCTGCCGACCGGCCACTCCACCATGCACATGTACCCGATCGACGGCGCCGCCAGCCGGGTACCGGCCGCTGCGACCGCCTTCGCCTACCGGGACGGCGGCTGGGCAGGCGTCATCGTCGGCGTCGACCCCGATCCCGCGAACGCCGGCCGCATCTCCCGATGGGCACAGGATTACTGGGAAGAGCTCCACCCGACCTCGGCCGGCGGCGGCTATGTCAACTTCCTGATGAACGAGGGCCACGACCGGGTCAAGGCCTCCTACCGCGGCAACTACGACCGGCTGGCCCAGATCAAGCACCGCTACGACCCGGACAACACATTCCACATCAACCAGAACATCCAGCCCGCCGGCGAGCCCAGCTCCTAGCGCGACCGGGGCCGAGGACGACATGATGCCCGCAGGCCCTGGACGCAGAACGCGTTCAGGGCCTGCGGGACCGGGCGGCCCATGGCAGGCGCTCCAGCGCCAGCTCGCCGGCCGCGCCCGAGGCGGTGAACGGCGGTCATCCCCACTGGCCGGGCTGGTAGTCACCGGCCGGCTGCCGGGTGATGACGTTGATGCGGTTGTACGCGTTGATGAGGGCGATCAGCGACACCAGCGCGGCGAGCTGATCCTCGTCGTAGTGCTTGGCCGCGTTCGCCCACGCCTCGTCACTCACTCCGCCGGCCGCATCGGCGATGCGGGTGCCCTGCTCGGTGAGCTCCAGGGCAGCCCGCTCGGCCTCGGTGAACACCGTCGCCTCCCGCCACGCCGCGACCAGGTTGAGCCGCACCTGGGTTTCCCCGGCGTGCGCAGCATCCTTGGTGTGCATGTCGGTGCAGGCGGCGCAGCCGTTGATCTGGCTGGCCCGGATCTTCACCAGATCCTGCGTCGCGGTCGGCAGGGCTGAGTTCGAGATGACCGCGCCGGCCGAGTTGATGTACTTGGTGAACTTCGCCGCCACGCCGTGGCCGTAGTAGCTGAACCGGGCGTCCATGATGATCCCCTTTGCCGTTCGTTCCGGTGGATACTCCTTTGACGGAACGGACCGGCCCGACGTAACAGCCGGACCGGCGTGACGGGCGTCCACCCGGGATGGTGGTGTGCCTTCCCGAGGCCGGTGGTTGTGCGCGATCGTAGAGGGACGACGGCCGACGGCAACTCGGCCGGGACCCAGGGCTGGGCCGGCCGCGGTCGGACACGACTGGGACACGATGGGAGGAGCCGCGATGTGTTTCGTCCACTCGGGTAGCGTGCCAGGCGGTGGCCTGGTGCAGCAGGCTGCGCTCGGCCCGGCGGCGGCGACCGCCTTCTCGAGCCTGGCCGCGGGCGGCGCAGCGGCCGGCACGGCGGGCGGCGCAGCGGCCGGCACGGCGGGCGGCGCAGCGGCCGACGGCGGGATGGATGTCGCCGGCTCCGGCGCGCCGGATGTGGTGGCCGGGCCGGCTGGGGCGCAGGTCGTGGACGGCTATGGCCAGGTCCTGCACACCCGCTGGAACCGCGATCTGCCGCCGGTGGCCGTGGTACGCCCGGGGGAAGTGATCCAGTTGCTGTGCCGCGACGCGCTGGACATCGGCGAGGCCGCCCGGACGCTGACGCCCGAGGCGAGCATGACCGTCGATCTGGGCCGGGTGCACCCGCTGACCGGTCCGGTCGAGGTCGAGGGGGCCGAGCCCGGCGACATCCTGGAGGTCGAGGTCCTGGACGTCGCCCCGCTGGTGGACTTCGGCTACGTCGTGATCGGCCCGGCTCTGGGCCTGTTCGGGTCGCTGCGGCCGGACCTGCTCGCGCCGGTCACCCAGTTCACCGAGGCCTCCCAGATCAGCGACCCCAACCCGGGGCCGGTGCCGGGCGCGATTCCCGAGGACCAGCCGTACAACAGCGGTTCGCCGTTCGTCCAGCTGTTCACGTTCGAGCGAGGCCGCAGCACCGGGTTCGCCACCTTCACCGGCGCGGATACCGGCCGGCGGGCGCGGATCCCGATCGCTCCCTTCATGGGCATCTACGGCGTCGCGCCGATGCGCAAGGGCATGTACCGCACCCTGCCGCCCAGCGTCAGCGGCGGCATGGGCGGCAACGCCGACATCCGGCAGTTCACCAAGGGAGCCCGGATCCAGTTTCCGGTCTACGCTCCCGGCGCGAAGTTCTCCGCCGGGGACGGGCACATGGCCCAGGGGGACGGCGAGGTCTGTGTGACGGCGATCGAGACCCTGATGGCCGTCACCCTGCGATTCCAGGTGATCAAGAACAGCGTCATCGCCTCCCCCCGGGCGATCGTTCCCGCCGCGGACCCCACCCAGCTGGCCATGCCTGCCGACATGCTGGCCCGCGGCTACTACCACACCACCGGCATCGGCCCCGACCTGATGGAGAACGCCAAGAACGCGGTCCGGGACATGGTCGACTGGCTGGTCACCGACCAGCAGCTGAGCCTGCACGAGGCCTACGCCCTGTGCAGCGTGGCCGGCGACCTGAAGATCAGCGAGACGGTGGACCTCCCCAACTGGGTCGTGTCGATGACCCTGCCCCGCGGGATCTTCAGCTGAAATCGCCGCGCCCACCTTGATCTGAGCTCGCTCAGCCCAGGCCGGCGACGACCTCATGGTGCGAGACCTGCTCGTCGCAGCGGCTCAGTACCCGCCGGGCGGCTTCCTCGACGACCGCCACGTCGTAATCGTCACCGGCAAAGCCGCGGATGGCGTCCAGGCTGGCGAAGAACGTGATGGAGGTGAACATGACCTCTCCGCCCTCCTCGCGGCGCAAGAGGCGGGCACCATGGAAGCCGCTGACGGCCTGCAGGTGCTCGGTGACCTCAGTCTCGTAGTGGCGCCGATAGGCATCGGCGGTCGCCAGCGGCGCCCATCCCCGCCATATCCGTGCGATCATCTGCTCTCCCTTCACTCCAGCGCCAGAACGCCACGGTAACGCACCTCGAGGACGTGACCCATCACCAACCACCGTCCTATGGGAGTCGCTGTGCCCGAGGCCATGACGTTCCCTGGCTGGCCCTAGACCCGCCGCGCGGGACATTGGCCGCTCCCATGGCTTGCGGGTGCCCCGGGCGTGTGGTGCTGGTGGGTACCGTGGTGCGGGGGAGGGCCCATGGCGCGCCCGGCCGCGGCATTATCGCGGAAGATCCGGCCGTCGCGGAAGATCCGGGCAATCATAGAGACTGTCGCATAACTCTGGGATCTGGGGTGGCACGCCAATGCCACGGCCACGGCACGCGTTGCCGAGCCCCGCGCAGCACCCGCAAACTGCTCATCCCGGGGGCCTGCGGCGGGCCCTGAACGGC
>Ga0208324_1000067_pt1 | contig 64902 bp, 50 predicted proteins | sample Sb_taG_2_FD_187707 | JGI IMG/M metagenome (GOLD analysis project Ga0208324, IMG submission 187707) | Peat soil microbial communities from Weissenstadt, Germany - Sb_50d_5_LS metaG (SPAdes) (version 2) | ecosystem: Environmental > Terrestrial > Soil > Wetlands > Peat | place: Germany... | reverse complement strand
TCGGTGCCCGGACGACCAGCAGCCGGTGCGGCTGTTCCGTCATGGCGTGCTGGCAGCGGAGCTGGCAGCTTACGCACCCGCCGGCCGCCGCCCGCCGCCGGCGGATCGACAGGAACGCCGCGAAGGCCAGCGCCGCGGCCGCGGCCGCGCCCCCCGCGGCCACCGTGATCGCGACCATCAGGGCCGCCGTATCGAAGAAGTGGCCGACGTGCCGGCCGAACAACAGCACCACCACCAGGACGGCCACCGCCATCCTGCTCGCAGGCCGGGCATAACAGACCATGATCAGCCTCGCTTCGCTCGCGTGCTGTAGAGGGTCGGCCGTGCACCATTGCCGGTCTAATTCCTGGATCCCTCAGCGAGCGGGAAAAGTCAAGACCCTGCGTCGACTGAACGTGAGCGCAGCGTGATCAGCGCGAGCAGCGCGGCGGCCAGGGACAGCGCGGCCGACAGGTAGAGCACCGTACGCAAGCCGTCATGGAACGCCGCGTAGGCGACGCCGGTCAGCTCCTGTTCCAGCTTCTGAAGGCCGCCGGACAAACCTGGCGGTACGGAGAAATTGCCGGTCTCGATCGCGGTGCGCACCAGGCCCTGATACTGGGGCTGCACGTGGAGATGGTTCATCTGCGTGGTGAGGCTGCTGTTAATCCGCGAGAACATCAGCGAGCCCAGGATCGCGACGCCGGTGACCGCGCCTATCTCCCGGCTGGTGTTGGTGGCCGATGCGGCCATGCCGGAGCGTTCCGCCGGAACCGCCGAGAGCACCGAGGAGGTGATCGGAACCACGGTGGTGCCGATGCCGATGCCGGCCAGCGCGAGCGCGACGATCAGCGGGCCGTAGGACGGATGCGGGGACAGGTAGCCGTCCGCCAGGAACAGCCCGACCGCCAGCAGCAGGCACCCGATCGTGATCGACCAGCGCGGCCCGACGACATCCGTCCAGCGCCCCGCCAGCACCGAGGCGACGATCAACAGGACCGTCATCGGCAAGAACACCAGGGCCAGCCGGTAGCCGGACGGCGAGACCACAATGACCAGGTACAGCGCGGTGAAGAAGAAGATGGCGAACGTGGAGAAGTACGTGCAGAACGCGACGATGTTCGAGGTGGTGAACTGCGGTATGCGCAGGAAACGCAGGTCCAGCAGCGGATGTTCGGCGCGGCGTTCCCGCCATACGAACGCCGCCAGCCCCGCCGCGCTCAGGCACAACAGCACGATCACCTCGGCCGACCCGAACCCGGCCGACTCCGAGTCGATGATCGCGAACACGAACGCCGCGAGTGTCCCCGCGCCGATCAAGGTGCCCGCCGTGTCGACGCGCGCCGCCGTGGGGTCGGCGCTTTCCGGCAGGATGACCGCCGCGACGACCAGAGCGGCCAGCCCGAACGCCAGGTTGAACCAGAAGATGCCCCGCCAGCTCCAGAGCCCGATCAGGATGCCGCCGATGACGGGACCCATGGCCAGCGCGAGCCCGGATGTCCCGGCCCAGATGCCGATCGCCCTGCTCCTGGCCCTGGCGTCGGGATACAGATGGCGGAGCATCGACAGCGTACCCGGCTCGCTGGCCGCCGCGCCCATGCCCATCACGGCCCGCCCGGCGATGAGCACCTGGACGTTCGGGGCGAGCGCGCACAAGACCGAGCCGGCGCAGAACACCCCGGCGCCCGCCAGCATGACCTTCTTCCGGCCGAGTTCGTCCCCGATCATCCCGCAGGCCAGCATGAGGCTGGCGAAGGTCAGCGCGTAGGCGCCGACGACCCACTGCAGTTCGGTGGGACTCGCGCCCGGGTTGCTGTACACCTCCCCGAGGGCGGCGCTGACTATGGTGTTGTCGAGGAAGGTCAGGAAGAGCAGCGTGCACAGCGTGGCGAGCGCCAGCGACTGGCCGCGGGCGACGATCCCCTGCTGGTCACCGGAGACCGTCTCGACCGGTCCGGCCATCTGAACGCCCTGCCTCAGCTCGCCGAGTTGCAGGCGGCCGGCACCGAGCCGCCGGGAACCAGCTTGATCAGGCTGCACAGGCTGGCATCGCCGACCTTCCAGACACCGTTCTCGTACACCGCCTTGCCGGTCTGGCCGGACAGCAACGACGATCCGCCTGCCGTGAGGTTGTAGGTCACGGTGGCTGTGGTCGCGGAGGTCACCGTCACGGCGGTGACCTTGGCCCCGAGTCCGGTCACCAGATGGGAGAGGCCTGTGATCGCCGCGGCGAACGTGCTCCCGTTCTGCAGCAGGGCGACCCGCTCCGAGGTCGGCGTGCTCGCGTTGAAGAACTTCTCCCAGTTCGCGGTGATCTCCGCCACGGCGGCGGAGTTGCCCGACGGCGACGCCGGCGCCGACGAGGCCGGGGCGGACGATGCGGGCGCCGAGGACGAAGGAGCTGACGAGCTGGACGATGAGCCGGAGCTGCTGCAGGCGGCCACCGCCAGTGCGAGCGCCAGGCCGAGCGCCGGTGCCAGGATGATCCGGCGAGCCACGAGTGGGAATCGCATTGCGCGTCCTTAGTCTCGGTCGGGTGTACCACTGAGGACTGCCATATCGGGGCCGCAGATTCTCAGTGCTGACTGAGAGTCTGCCCTGAATGCTCCCTAACTGCTGCTATCTACTCTCGGCTGCCCGACGCCCGCGTCAGGGTACCCCGGTGCGGGCCCCTGAAAGCCCCCATATCATTCGGGCCTACCAGCGAAAATGCACGAACAGGCGACCGAAGTTCTTCGAGTCCTTCTCGATCCGGTGGTACTTGGCCTTGATCTCTTTCCGCTCCAGGAACCTCAGCACGCGCTTTTTGAGCTGTCCCGAGCCCTTGCCCGGGATGATCTCCACCAGCGGCGCCTTCTTTTCCACCGCCTCGTCGATAATCGCCTGCAGCGCGCGGTCGATGTCCTGCCCGCGGTTGTAAATGTCATGCAGGTCAAGCGTCAGTTTCATGGCGTCCATCCTCACCGGGCCGCACCATCGCGATGATAGCCGCGACCGTGTCCGCGGGGTCGGCGGCGCTGGCCATGACGGTGACGCCGGACTCGCCGGGTTGCGGCGGCTCGAGGGCGCCGAGCTGCGTGCCGAGCAGCTGTTCGGGGAAGAAGTGACCGTGCCGGGTCGCCAGGCGCCTGGCCAGCTCGGAGCGATCCACGCTCAGGAAGATCATCCGTGCCTCGGGGCGCCCGCCGAGCAGTGCGTCGCGGTAGGAGCGCTTGAGCGCCGAACAGGTCACCACCGCCGACTCGCCCTGCGCGATCCGCTCGTCCATCCACGCCGCGATGGTCCGCAGCCACGGCTGGCGGTCCTCGTCGGTCAGCGGGATCCCGGCGTGCATCTTCGCGACGTTCGCGGCCGGGTGGAACGCGTCCCCGTCGGCAAAGCGCCACTGCAGCCGCCCGGCGAGCATGGCGCCCACGGTCGTCTTCCCGCTCCCGGACACGCCGGCCACGATCAGGATCATCTCGCATGCCAATCTAGTACGAAGCCATCGCTGGCGTTCAGCGCGCCCAGAGCTGGATGAGAAGTTCCGGCTGAATAATGACCTGCATGCCGCTCACGAGACCCCGTCACTGGTTGCGCTGGCTCCGCCGGCCGGCGGCGTGATCAAGGACTACACCGCGCACGGCCATCTGACCCTGCACGGCACCACCCGCGAGGTCACGTTCACGCTGACCGCCGAGCGCAAGGGCAGCCAGATCGAGGTCGTCGGCGGCATCCCCGTGCTGTTCGCCGACTACAACATCCAGAACCCGAGCTTCACGGGCTTCGTCACCACGCAGGACCACGGCCTGCTCGAGTTCCTCCTGGTTTTCAATAGGACCTAACGGGCCGGGGCCTCACCCGGCCGGGCCCTCAGCAAGCCCCGCCGCCGCCGTGACCGCCGCGGAATGAACTAGCGGCCGACGCTGTTGTCGGTTACAGTCACCTCTCAGGTGACGTTTCCCTGCTCCGTCGTAGTGACGTCGAGCGCCTTTTCCCAGCGGATTGCCGCTCTCCCGTGCCGGTTCATCTGCCCAGGTAGAGCCCCTCCGCTTCTCTGCTGGCGCCGCGCCAGCCGTTCTTTCAGCATGCGCGGATTCGCCGTTTCCCCGAAAGGAAATCCCTTCATGACCACGACAATCCAAGAACCAGTGGCGCCGGCCCGGGCCGTCCAGTCCCCAGCCAGCGTCCCCGTCTCCGGCCTCGTCGATACCGACCCCAAAACCGACGGGCACGGTCTGGTGCGCGTCTCCGGCTACCGGCCCAGCCCGTCCGACATCTACGTCTCGACCGGCCAGATCAAGCAGTACGGGCTGCGCAAGGGCGACCGGATCGACGGCACCGCCCGGCCCTCGGCCAGCGGCCACGCCAAGTACCGTCCGCTGGTCAGCGTGAACACCGTCAACGGGATGCCGCCCGAGCTGGCCCGGGCCCGCCCGCACTTCGACGACCTGACCCCCTTGTATCCCCAGCAGCGCCTGCGGCTGGAGGACGGGAACCCGTCCGGCACCGCGCGGATCATCGACCTGGTGGCCCCGATCGGCATGGGCCAGCGCGGCCTCATCGTGTCCCCGCCCAAGGCGGGCAAGACCATGGTCCTGCAGGCCATCGCGGCCTCGATCGCGGCCAGTCACCCCGAGGTGCAGCTGATGGTGGTCCTGGTCGGCGAGCGGCCCGAGGAGGTCACCGACCTGCGCCGCTCGGTCCGCGGCGAGGTCATCTTCTCCACCTTCGACCAGGCCCCCGAGGATCACATCCGGGTCGCCGAACTGGCCATCGAGCGGGCCAAGCGCCTGGTCGAGGCGGGCGGTGACGTGGTGGTGCTGCTCGACTCCATTACCCGGCTGGGCCGGGCCTACAACCTGGCCGCCCCGGCCAGCAGCCATACCCTGGCGGGCGGGGTCGCCGCGTCCGCTCTGTTGCCGCCGCGCCAGTTCCTGGGCGCCGCGCGGAACATCGAAGATGGCGGCTCGCTCACCATTCTGTCCACCGCGCTGGTCGACACCGGCTCGCGGCTCGACGACGTGCTGTTCGAGGAGTTCAAGGGCACCGGCAACATGGAATTGCGGCTGCGCCGCGAGCTGGCCGAAAAGCGGATCTTCCCGGCCATCGACCCCCTGCCGTCGGGCACCCGCCACGACGAGCTCCTGATGCCGGCCGACGAATACCGGGCCGTCGGCCAGCTGCGCCGCGCCCTCGGCGCCCTCGACCCCCAGCATGCCCTAGAGCTCCTGCTGGACAAGACCCACCAGACCGCCACCAACGCCGAGTTCCTCGGTCAGGTCTACCGGGCGGCCTGACGCCCGCTCCCGTTGGTCGCAGCGGATAACGTCGGCCGCTCACGACGCCGCGCGACGTGCAATACCGTCCCCCAGTGCCGCCGCACCGACCGGTCCGGCCGCTGCGCCAGGCGCCGGCGGATCTCCCCGTACAGCCGGTCTCGCTGCCAGCTCGCCATGCTCAGGTGGCCGGAGAACGTGCCGAGCAGCCCGATGTACTCCTCGGCGGTGTAGACCCGCTCCCAGTCGTACTGGCGGACCGCGACCACGTCGAAGAGCCCGCTGTCCTCTATTCCGGCCCGGTTGTCGCCGAGCTCTCCCGGCCGGGGCCGGGCCGCGCCGTCCGGCAGCCCCTCACCGATCTCCTCGTAGACCTCTTGGATCTCGCGGAAGAACGGGTCGCCCCCGTCGGGAAACACGTGCTCTTGCGCCCACAGGGCCAGATGACCGCCGGGCCGCAGTGCGTCGGCGGCCCGCCGGTACCGGACGTCCGGGTCGACCCAGTGCCACGCCGTAGCCGCGAACACCAGGCTGACCGGCCCTTCCGGCTGCCAGTCCTCGAATCGTCCCTCTACCACCGCGACGTCGAACCCGGCCAGGTTCCGGCGCGCCACCGCGGCGAGCTCCGCGCCCAGTTCCACGCAGGTGATGCGGAAGCCGCGCCGGGCCAGCGGCAGCGTGGCCTTGCCCGTGGCGCACCCGACCTCCAGCAGCTGATCACCCGGCGCCAGCCCGGCCAAGGCGATCAGGTCATCGAACAGCGCCTCGGGATAGTCGGGCCGGACCCGGTGGTAGATCTCGGCCGCCCGGTCAAACGTCTCCCGCAGCCGCTCCCGCTCAGCATCGGACCACACCGGGGCAGTATAAGGATCTGCCCGGGCAGCAACCAGCCGCATCCCGGCGGCCCCATCTCGGGGCCGTACCATGAAAAAGTGGTGGCTTCTGCGGGAATAGTGCTGGCCGGCGGGCGGTCATCGCGGATGGGCAACGCCAAGGCAGCACTCGAGTGGCACGGGTCCACGCTGCTGGGCCGTACGGTCGGGATCGTGGCTCGTGCGACCAGCGGGCCGGTCGTGGTCGTCCGTGCCCCTGGCCAGGACCTCCCGGAGCTGCCGAAAGGCACCTTCGTCGCCGACGATCCGCGCGAGGGCAGAGGCCCGATACAGGGAATCGCCGCTGGGCTGGCAGCGCTGACCGGGCGCGCCGACGTCGCGTTCGTCAGCTCCACCGACATGCCGTTCCTGCACCCGGTCTTCATCCGGCGGGTGATCCGCGTGCTGGAAGAAAACGGAGACACGGATGTCGCCCTGCCGGTTGCCCGCGGGTACAAGCAGCCGCTGGCCGCCGCGTACCGCGTCTCGCTCGCGGGAGCCGCCGAGCGCCTCGTCAAGGAGGACCGGCTGCGGCCTGCTTTCCTCTTCGACGAGTGCCGGGTGGAAACGCTGGATGATGCGGCACTGAAACGGGACCCGGTGCTGGCCGCGCTCGACCCGGACCTGGACTCCGTGCTCAACGTCAATACTCCCGCGGACTACGCCGCGGCCCGCGCCCGGCCCGCACCCGAGGTCACGGTCCGGCTCTTCGGGACTCTCACGAAAGGCGGTGACGCCGGCGGACCGCACGTGGTCCGCGCCGCCACGGTGGGCGGCGCCGCCGACGCCTTGGCCGTCGTGTTCGACCGGCACGTGACGGCGGCGCTGAACGGCGACCAGATCACCCGCGACCGGGCGACACCGCTCGCGGCGGGCGACACCGTCTTCTTTTTGTCCGCTGACGCGGGAGGGTGACGGCATGCCAGCTGGTGGTTACTTCGGGCGGGTGCTCGTCGCGGACGTCACCAGCGGCACCAGCCAGAGCCGGCCGCTGCCCGATAGCGTGCTGCGCCGCTACATCGGCGGCTCCGGCCTCGGTACCTGGCTGCTCTGGCAGCTGGGAACGCCGGGCGGCGACCCGCTGGGGCCGCGGGCCCCGCTGGCGTTCGTGTTCTCCCCGCTGGTCGGCACGCCGCTGACCACGAGCGCGAAGTTCGCGGTCGTGGCCAAGTCGCCGCTGACCGGGATGCTGACCGACGCGCTGGCCTCCAGCCAGTTCGCGATCGCAGGGAAGCTCACCGGCCACGACGCGATCGTTATCCACGGCCGCGCACCGGAACTTTCCGTCCTCCTCGTCGACGGCGACCGGACCCGGCTCATCGGCGCCACGCACCTGGCGGGCATGACTGCGGCTGACGCGGACAGGCACCTGCGCGGCGAACTTGGCCGCGGCTGGCGGGTGGCGGCGATCGGCCCGGCCGGCGAGCAGGGCGTCCGGTACGCCACGATCTCGCACGACGGGCGGCACGCGGGACGTGGCGGGCTGGGTGCGGTCATGGGCGCGAAGAACCTGAAGGCGATCGCGGTCCGCGCGGGGACGAAGGTGGCGACGGCTGATCCCGCGGCGGTCCTGGCGGCAGCACGCGACCTGCGCGAACGGTCGTTCGGGCCTGCCACGGCGAAGTACCGCGAGCTGGGCACGCTGGCCAACCTGCTCGCGTTCAACGCCATCAGCGCCCTGCCGACGCGTAACTTCCAGGCCGCGACCTTCGACGGCGCGGCGGAGCTCGCCGAGCAGCCAGCCGGGAATGCGGCCGGAGATGTGCCTGGAGCTGTGCCCGAAGATGTGCGGGGCATGCGGCGCGTGGCCCGCAGCTCCTGCGCGTCCTGCACGATCGGCTGCGAGCACATCTACCGCTCGCGCGGCGGCCAGCAGGCCCGCGTGGAGTACGAGAACGTCTTCGCGCTCGGCCCGATGTGCGGGGTAAGCGACCCCGACGCCGTGCTCGCGGCGAGCGCCCGCTGCGACGAGCTGGGCATCGACACGATTTCAGCGGGCGGCACGATCGCGTGGGCGATGGAGTGCGCGCAGCGCGGGTTGATCGACGCGCCGTGGCTCCGGTTCGGCGACTCCGCCGCGCTGCTGCGCATCCTGGACGAGATCGGCGGCCGCGGCACGCCACTCGGTTCGCTGCTGGCCGAGGGTTCAAGGCGAGCATCCCGAACGGTCGGGGGTGACTCCGCATCGTTCGCCCCGCACGTCAAGGGCTTGGAGATGCCGGGGTACGAGCCTCGCACGCTGCATTCCATGGCGCTGGGCCTGGCGGTGAACGCCAGGGGAGCGGACCACAACCGTTCAGGCGCCTACGAGGCGGACCTGTCCGGCGACCTGGACCGGCTCGACGGCGGCGACGCCCACGTGGCGGGCGCCGTCGAGACCGAGGACCGGGCGGCGGTGATGGACTCGCTGATCTTGTGCAAGTTCCTGCGCGGGGTGTTCACCGACCCGTTCACCGAGTGGGCCGGACTGCTGTCCGCGGTGACCGGCTGGGAGGTGTCCAGCGGGGAACTGCGCGAGACCGCCCGCCGGATCGTCATGGCCAAGCGGGTCTACAACATCCGCGAGGGCTGGCAGCCCGCGGACGACTGGCTGCCGGAGCGGCTGCTGAACGAGCCGCTCAGCCTGCCATCCGGACGGGTAGCCACCCTCACCGCCGGCCGCCTGCGGGCGATGATCGCCTCGTACTACAAAATGCGCGGCCTCGACCTTGAGGGACGCCCAGACCCGGCGATCGTATACGATCTCGGCTTGGCTTAGCGTCGCAAGCGGGCGGATACTGCCGATATGGCCATTACTGCCCCGGAAAGCACGGGGACGGTAACGCTCACGATCGACGGACGTGAGGTCACTGCCCCGGAAGGCGCGACGATCTGGCAGGCCGCGCAGGCGGCAGGCATCGATATCCCCGTGCTGTGTCACGACGAACGCTTCGACCCTGTTGGCGTCTGCCGGATGTGCGTGGTCGACGTGGGGGCACCTGCGTTCGCCGCGTCTTGCGTGCGGGCCTGCGAGAACGGCATGCAGGTCAAGACCGATACCCCGGAGCTCGAGCGCAACCGTGCGATGCTGACCAAGCTGCTTGTTTCCGATCAGCCGCCGCGCGAGCGCGACCCCAAGCAGACCACGACCGGCGACAACGAGCTGCTCGCGCTGGCCGACAGGTCCGGAGTGACCGGTGACAACACCGGCCTGCCGTGCGGTTCCGGCCGCGGTGTCGACCTGTCCAGCCCGGTCATCGCGGTCGACCACGACGCCTGCATCCTCTGCGACCGGTGCACCCGGGCGTGCGACGACATTCAGGGCAACGACGTGATCGGGCGCAGCGGCAAGGGCTACGCCACACACATCGCGTTCGACCTCAGCGACCCTATGGGCGCCTCGTCCTGCGTCTCGTGCGGCGAATGCGTGGCCGCCTGCCCGACCGGCGCGCTGACCAACAAGCCGATCCGCAACATCCCCATCCGGCCGCGCACCGAACTCGACGCGGTGGACACCGTCTGCCCGTACTGCGGCGTGGGCTGCGCGCTGACCTACTACGTGGACCGTGAGCGCGGCGCGATCGCCTACGCGGAGGGCCGCGAGCAGCCGGGGTCGCACAGCCGGCTGTGCGTCAAGGGCCGGTACGGCTGGGACTACGCCGCGTCACCGCAGCGGCTGACCACGCCGCTGGTCCGCCGCGAGGAGTCCTACCCGAAGGGCGCGCTGTCCGCCGACGTCCGCGGCGACATGGCCGCGGGCGGCCCGGATGTAGGCACAGCCAACGGGCACGGCCTGGCCGACGACGGCGGCCCTGGAGAGAAGCGCAGAGGCGGCAAGCGGGGGCGCAAGCCCGGCGGCTTGGTCGACTACGCCGAGGTGCTGCCGCACTTCCGGGAGGCGACCTGGGAAGAGGCGCTTGACCTGGTGGCCAGGCGGCTGACCGAGATCTACACCGCGGGCGGCCCGGGAGCGATCGCCGGGTTCGGCTCGGCCAAGTGCTCCAACGAAGAGGCCTACCTCTTCCAGAAGCTGATCAGAACCGGCTTCCACACCAACAACGTGGACCACTGCACCCGGTTGTGCCACGCCTCCAGTGTGGCCGCGCTGTTCGAGGGGATCGGCTCAGGCGCGGTGTCCACCACGTTCGGTGACGTGATCAACGCCGAGGTGGCGATCGTCACCGGCAGCAATTCGACGGCCAACCATCCGGTCGCCTCCAGTTTCTTCAAGCAGGCCCGCCGCAACGGCACCACGGTCATCTACATCGACCCGCGGGCCGACAAGATGGCTGACCACGCCGACATCTACTGCCAGCTCAAGCCGGGCACCGACGTCGCCTTTTACAACGCCGTGATGCACGAGGTGATCCGGCTCGGCCTCACCGACGACGACTTCATCGCCAACCGGACCTCCAACTACGAGGCGCTGAAGCAGACCGTCGCCGACTATCCGCCCGAGCGCGGCGAGCAGATCACCGGCGTGCCCGCCGAGCTGATCCGCCGGGTGGCCCGGGCCTGGGGCAGCGCCAAGTCCGGCATCATCTTCTGGGGGATGGGGATCTCCCAGCACACCACCGGTACCGACAACGCCCGCTGCCTGATCGCGCTGTGCTCGATCACCGGGAACGTCGGCAAGCCCGGCGCCGGCCTGCACCCGCTGCGCGGGCAGAACAACGTGCAGGGCGCCTCCGACATGGGCCTGGTCCCGATGTTCTACCCGGACTACCAGAAGGCCGACGACCCCGGCGTCAAGGCCCGCTTCGAGCAGGCCTGGGGCACCGCCGACCTCGATCCCAAGCGGGGCCTGACGGTCACCGAGATCATCGGCTCGGCGCTCAAGGGCGGGGTGCGCGGCATGTACATGCTGGGCGAGAACCCGTTCCTCTCGGACCCGAACATCAACAAGGTCCGCAAGGCGCTGGCCGCGCTGGAGTTCCTCGTCGTGCAGGACATCTTCCTCACCGAGACCGCCGAGTTCGCCGACGTCATCCTGCCCGCCTCCTCCTATATGGAGAAGGACGGCACTTACACCAACACCGACCGACGGGTGCAACGCGGCCGCAAGGTACTCGACCCGCCGGGCCAGGCGCGGGTCGACTGGGAGGTCGTGCAGGACATCGCCAACCGGATCGGACTGGACTGGCACTACACCTCGTCGCGGCAGATCTTCGAGGAGATGGTCTCGGTCATCCCCAGCTACCGGAACCTGACCTACGACAACCTGGGCCTGTCCGGCAAGCTGTACCCTAACCCCGACCCGGAGCACAGCGACGGCACCGTGGTGATGTTCACCGAGAAGTTCAACACCAACGACGGGCTGGCCCACCTGGTGCCCGCCGAGTGGCTGCCCGCCAAGGAACTGCCCGACGAGGAGTACCCGTTCGTGCTGAACACCGGCCGGATGCTGGAGCACTGGCACACCGGATCGATGACCCGCCGGTCCTACGCACTGGACGCGATCGCGCCCAATGCGCTGGTGTTCATTCACCCGGACGACGCCGCCGAGCTCGGCCTGGCAGACGGCGACCTGGCCCGGGTCAGCTCCCGCCGTGGCAGCATCGAGCTAGCAGCAAAGGTCTCGCACCGGGAGGCCAGGGGCAACTGCTTCATTCCGTTCCACTTCCGGGAGGCGGCGGCGAACCTGCTGACGACCGACGAGATCGATCCGGTCGGGAAGATCCCCGAGTACAAGTTCTGCGCGGTGCGGATCGAGAAGGCCGATGGCTGAGGCTCCGCCCCGCGTCCCTGGCGTCGAGGCGCGCGCGGGCAAGTTCCCTGGCCCGAGCCTGATCCCGGCGCTGAACGCCATCCAGGAGCGGGCCGGGTGGTTGCCCCGCGAGGAACTCGTCGCGTTGTCCCGCGACGTGCACCGGCCGCTGTACGAGATCGAAGGGCTGATCTCCTTCTACCCGCACTTCCGCACCGATCCGCCGAAAAAGGCCGAGCTCCACGTCTGCCACGACCTGTCCTGCTGGCTGCGCGGCGCCGAGGAGCGCATCGCCGCGATCAAGCAGCGGTACGGCTCCGACGCCGACGTCGAGGTTGTCGAGGGATCCTGCCTGGGCCGCTGCGATATGGCCCCCGCGTGCACCGTGAACGAGGCACCGTTCCCGCTCGACGAGGCCGACGCCGCCGTCGCGGCGGCCCGGCCAGGGCCGGGGGGGAACGGGGGGGCGGGCAGCCCCCCCGTGAGCAGGGGGGGTCTGGGGGGGATCGTTCCCCCCGAGAAAACATGGCCGAACGACCCCTATCCCGCCCCCGAGGACCGGTACGCCGTGCTCCGCGACGTGCTCGCCGGCCGCCTGGACCCGGCGAGTATCATCGCCGCGCTCAAGGACGCTGGGCTGCGCGGTATGGGTGGCGCCGGCTTCCCCACAGCCCGCAAATGGGACCTGGTCGCGGCGCAGGAAACCACGCCGAAGTACGTGATCTGCAACGCCGACGAGTCCGAGCCAGGCACGTTCAAGGACCGGGAGATTCTCGCCACCCAGCCGCACCTGGTACTCGAGGGCATGCTGCTCGGCATGCTGGCGGTCGGCGCCGAGGAAGGCTGGGTGTTCACCCGCCACGAGTACGGCCCGGAAGAGCAGGTCATCCGCAGCGAGATCGAGCATCTGCGGGAAACCGGCCTGATCGGCCCGGACGCGGGAGGTTCCGGCCGGCGGCTGTCCGTTGAGGTGTTCACGTCGCCGGGCGGTTACATCCTCGGCGAGGAGTCGGCGCTCATCGAGTGCATGGAAGGACACCGCGGCGAGCCGCGGAACAAGCCGCCGTTCCCCGGCACCTACGGCCTGTACGGCAAGCCGACGCTGATGAACTCGGTCGAAACGCTCGCCCACGTCCCGGTCATCGCCGCTAGAGGCGCGTCGTGGTGGAATGCGCAGGGGCGGGGCGACCATGCGGGCCTGAAGTTCTTTGCGGTCTCGGGCCACGTGGAACGGCCCGGCGTGTTCTGCGTCGCGGCGGGAACCACCGCCCGCGAACTGCTCGACCTGGCCGGCGGCGTCGCGGGCGGGCAGCGCCTAGGCGCCATCCAGCCGGGCGGCGCGTCCTCCAACTTCATCGGGCCGGACCATCTGGACGTGGAACTGGACTTCGGCACGCTGCAGCAGGCGGGATCCATGCTCGGGTCCGGCGCCCTGGTCGTCATGGCCGAAGGCACCGACCTGCTCGCCGCCGCAGTCAACATCCTGCGGTTCTTCCGCGACGAGTCGTGCGGCAAGTGCGTGCCGTGCCGGGTCGGCTCGGCCAAGGCGCACGTCATCCTCGACGGGCTGCTCCGCGCGGGCGGCGGACCCGCCGACGTGGACGGCGACGTCCGTGACCTTGACGAGGTGATGCGCCGCACCTCGATCTGCGCGCTCGGCCAGGTCGCCCTTGGACCGGTGATGAGCGTGCTGCGTCTCGCGGAGGACCATGGCTGACGTGGCCTCGCGGGAGTTCTTCACCACCCGGACGGTCGCGGAGGCCCTGGCTGGCTTCCGCCCGGGCCGGCGGACCAGAACCGAGACCGTGCCGCTGCACCTGGCACTGCGCCGGGTGCCGGGCGAGCCGGTCACCGCGCCGCACCCGCTGCCTGGATTCCCGCGCTCTACCGTCGACGGGTACGCCGTCCGCGCCGCCGACACCTACGGCGTCTCCGAGGGTCTGCCCGGCTACCTCACCGTCACCGGCACCGTCCGCATGGGCGCGGCGCCGGAGGAGGCGGTGACTCCTGGCAGCGCGATCGCCATCCCGACCGGCGGCGTCATCCCAGCCGGCGCGGACGCGGTGGTGATGATCGAGTACACCGCCGAGGTGATGCCCGGCACGATCGAGGTGGTGCGGCCGGCCGCGCCCGGCGAGGGCGTGGTGCGGGCCGACGAGGACGCCAGGCCCGGCGACGAGATCATCGTCAGCGGGCGGCCGCTCCGCCCCCAGGATCTCGGGATGCTCGCCGCAGCCGGGGTAACGTCCGTGAAGGTGCACAAGAAACCGGTGGTGACGATCTTCTCCACCGGCGATGAGGTGGTCCCGGCGGACACGCCGGAGCTGAAGCCCGGGCAGGTACGTGACGCGACGGCCGTGGCGCTGGCCGCGCTCGTGGCGGACGCGGGTGGCGAGCCGGTCTTCGGCGGCATCATGCCTGATGACACGGGCGCGCTGGAGACGGCGCTCCGCGACGCCCTGCCGGCCAGCGACGCGCTCGTGATCTCCGCAGGATCCTCGGTCGGCGCCCGGGACGAGACCGCGAGCGCCGTCGCCCGACTCGGCGAGCCCGGCATCTGGTGCCACGGCCTGGCCATCAAGCCCGGCAAGCCTACCCTGCTGGCCGAATGCGCGGGGGTACCCGTGATCGGGCTGCCCGGGAACCCGCGTTCGGCGCTCGTGGTGTTCCGGCTGATCGGGGCGCCGGTCATCCGCCTCGTCGGCGGCTGCACGGCACCGCCGCCGGAACCCTCGACGCGGGCCCGGCTGTCCCGCGATCTCGCGTCATCGACCGGGCGGCTCGACGTCGTCCAGGTGAAGGTCAGCGATGGCGTGGCGGTACCGGTGTTCGGCCTGTCGGCGCTGTTGTCGGTCCTGACCGCCGCCGACGGCTATATCGTGATCCCAGACGAGGCGACCGGGCTCGACGCGGGCAGCGAGGTGGACGTGATCCTGTATGCCTGACAGCCCGTTCATCAAGGATGTGCCGCCGGCGCAGGCCCTGGCCGCCTGGCGCGCCGCCCGCGAGGCCGCGGGCTGCCCGGAGCGGCTGCCCGTGGTCACCGTACCCGTTGCCGAGGCCGCCGGGCTCGTCACGGCCGCCCCGGTGTGGGCCGTCCGGTCCTCGCCGCCATTCGACGCCGCCGGGATGGACGGCATCGCCGTCCGGGCCGCCGACACGCCCGGCGCGAGCGAGACTACGCCGGAATGGCTCGGCCCGGACGCCTACGACGTCGTGGACACCGGCGACCCGATGCCTGGCGGGCGCGACGCGGTGGTCATGCGCGAGCACGTCCACTACGACGCCGGCCGCGCCGAACTGCGCGCCGCCGTTCCCCCATACCAGCACGTCCGGTCGATCGGCGAGGACGTCAGCGCGGGTGAGCTGCTGCTGCCGGAGGGCCACCGGCTGCGGGCCGTCGACCTGGCCGCGGCGGCGGCGGCCGGGCAAACGCAATTGACAGTCCGCAAGAAGGCCCTGGTCCTCATCCTTCCCACCGGGGACGAGGTGCGGCCGATCGGCACCGAGCCAGGCCCGGGCGAGATACTCGACACGAACTCGCTGATGCTCGCGGAGCAGGCGCGGGAGGTCGGCTGCGAGGCGCAGGTGCTGCCGATCGAGCCGGACGACCCGGCCCGGATCGCGGCCGCCGTGCGAGCGGCCGCCTCCCGGTGTGACCTGCTGATCGTGATCGCCGGATCCAGCGCCGGGCGGGACGACTACACGGCGCGGGTAGTGGCGGCCGAAGGCATCCTGGCCGTGCACGGGGTGGCCGTCCGGCCCGGGCACCCGGTCGTACTGGGTGTCGTCGGGCGTACGCCGGTGCTCGGCGCGCCCGGCTACCCGGTATCGGCGGCGCTCACGTTCGACATTTTCGCGGTGCCGCTGCTAGCAGAGCTGTCCGGTGCGCCGCCGCGCCAGCGGCCGCAGGTGGCGGCCCGGCTGGCCCGCAAGCTCGCATCACCGCTCGGCATGGACGACTGGGTGCGGGTCCGGCTCGGTTCCGTGGGCGGTTCCCTGGTCGCAACGCCGCTGCCGCGCGGTGCCGGGGTACTGACGTCGCTGGTGCGTGCCGACGCGCTGCTCGTCGTGCCCGCCGGGGTGGAGGGGCATCACGCGGGTTCTTCCGTGTCGGTCGACCTGCTACGCGGGCCCGATGAGATCGCGGGCACGATCGTGGCGATCGGGTCACACGATCTGGTGCTCGATCTCGCGTCATCGGCGCTGCGCGCCGACAACCCGCTGGTGACACTCGCGTCGTCGAATGTCGGGTCGCTCGGCGGGCTGGTGGCACTGCGTGACGGGCTCTGTCACATCGCCGGGTCGCACCTGCTCGACCCGGAAACCGGCGAGTACACGCTGCCGTACCTGGACCGGGTATTCGGCGCCGCCAGCCCTGACGTGGCCGTGGTGCGGCTAGTGGAACGGTCGCAGGGGCTGATGGTGGCAGCGGGGAATCCGCTGGGGATCGAAGGGCTGGCTGACCTCTGCCGTCCCGGCCTCCGGTACGTGAACCGGCAACGCGGCGCCGGGACGCGGGTGCTCCTGGACGTCATGCTCGGACAGCTGTCAATCGCGCCGTCCTTGATCGAGGGGTATGCCCGGGAAGAGCCAACGCACCTGGCGGTGGCCGCCGCGATCGCCTCCGGGCGAGCCGACGCGGGGATGGGGATCATGGCGGCCGCCCAGGCGTTCAGGCTGGATTTCGTGCCGCTCGCCACCGAGCCGTACGATCTGGCCGTCGCGCCGGGCGCGATGGAGTCACCGCAGCTCGCGCCGCTGTGGTCGCTGCTCCAGTCGGACCGCTTCAAGGCATCGGTGGAGGAACTTGGCGGCTACTGCGCCAAGGAAATGGGCCGTCGGCTGCGCTGAGGCTGCTACAACTTTGGTGTCCGCGTGAACGGCGGATAGGAGACCGATAAGGGCGGTAGCAGCTGAGAACCTGGCGGGCCGAGGTCATCCGGCGGGTCGCGCATCCCGGGCGGGGGTTCACCCAGGGGCTGATCGCGGACGGCGGGATGGTGTACGAGTCCACCGGGCAGTACGGGGTCTCGGCCCTGTGCCGCTACCCGCTGGGCGCCGGCCGGGCCGAGCAGCGTGCGGAGGTGCCCGCGGAGTACTTCGCCGAGGGCATCTGCCGCGTCGGCGATGTCATCTGGCAGCTCACGTGGCGGGAGCGGACCGCGCTGAAGTGGGACGCGGCCACCCTGGAGCTGATCGAGCGGGTGCCCTACAACCGTGAGGGCTGGGGTCTGTGTGCCGCCGACGGTTACCTGGTGACCAGCGACGGGAGCAGCGAACTGGTCCGCCGCGACCCGCAGACCCTGGGCGCCCGGGACGTCATCCACGTCCGCAGCGGAGGCGCCCGCGTCCAGGGCCTGAACGACCTGGCCTGGTCGGCGGGCACTATCTGGGCCAACGTGGCGGGCACGCACTACCTGGCCGGCGTCGACCCGGGCAGCGGGGAGGTCACCGACATCGTCAACGCCCGCCCGGCCTGGGAGCGGCACCTGGGGGACCCGCAGGCCATCATGAACGGGATCGCCGCGCTGCCCGCCGAAGGCGAGTTCCTGCTCACCGGGAAGGGCTGGCGCTCGATTCGTCACGTGCGGCTGAAACTGGCCCGGGAGAAAGCCGCCCTCGAGCGGGTGCTCGGCGGCCTGAGCCATTGAGACCCGTTAAACCCGGTGACGCGGCCGAGGGCGGGCCGCAGCGGCTTGTCCATGTAGCCGCCGTCGGCCAGGCCGGCTCGCCGCTCAAACACGTTGCGGGCGCCGAAGTCGCCGGTCAGCACCCAGGACACGCCCGCCGCGGCCAGGTACAGCGGGATCATGGCCACCCCGCCGCAGCAGGCGAACTGGGTGGCGTGCCGGGCCTCGTGCCGGAACAGCGAGGAGCCGGGGTCGATGGCGTCGCCCCGGGTCATGATCACGTTGCCCAGGCAGAACGCCGGGGCGGGCGGCACCGGCAGCCGGTAACGGACCCCGACGAACAGGCCGTCCGCGCTCCGGGTGGTCGCGGCGCAGCCGAGGGCGGCGACTCCGAGCCCGGCCAGGGTCGAGCCGTTGGCCAGGTTGACCACCTGGCGGACCCGCGGCCAGGTCCGCCGGTCAGGACTCACTCGGGTCGGCCGGGTTGTGCCCGTTCAGCCCGTGCGTCTCGGGATCGGCGACCAGCGCCACCGTCCACGGCTGGGCGTTGACGGGCACCGGCAGGTTCAGCTCCTCCATGCTGTGGTTGCGGTGCGCGCGCGCCGCGGCCGTGTGGTACTCGGCCAGCTCGGCCAGGAACGACTCGTCCGCGTACGGCGTGCCGTCCACCACCGGCCCGCGCGTGTGCTCGAGCACGGCCACCACGTCCTCGCCGCTGAGCGTCTTGTACTTCTCCAGCGCGTGGGCCAGGGCCAGCACGTGGTTCCGGTTGTCCCGGATGATCTCCTCGGTCCGGCCGAGCAGCGTGGCCAGTGTGTCCTCGATCCGGTCCGCGAGCGCGTGCCGGACCTGGGCCTCGGGGTCCTGTCCCTTCTTCAGCGTGCCGCCGCGGCCGCCGCCGGGCGACCCGACCTCGAGCCGCTTGGCCGTGGAGTAGGAGGACACCGTGGTGCCCATGCCCCAGAAGCCCTCCATGAACGACGCGACCGTGGTCGCGGACTCCAGGTCACCGGAGACCCCCGACGAGCTGTCCTGGTCGAAGAACATCCGCTCGCCGGCCAGCGAGGCCAGGGAGACCAGGATGTCGGTCTCGTACTCGCTGCGCCACCGGGTGAACTGGTCCTCGGGCGGGATGCTGGCCACCATCCCGAGATAGTCGCCGCCCTTCTCGATGGTGGCGATGTCGATCTCCATGTGCTGGCGCATCCGGAACGCGACCAGCGCGTGGCAGGCCTCGTGCACCGCGACCGCGTGCCGCTCGCGCTCGATGTACTCCACGTCCTCGGGCGGGCCGAGCTCCTTGAGCTGCTTGGCCTTGATCACGTCCGGCCAGGTGATGACGTCGCGGCCGTTCCTGATCGCGGTGATCAGCGACTCGTTGACCAGGTCCTTGATGGTGGCGCCGGTGGCGTACGGGGTGATCGTGGCCAGCTTGTCGAGGTTCTCGGCGGTGAGCTCGTGCCTGACCTTGGCGAAGTACCCCTCGTAGGTGCGGATCCGGCCCGCCTTAGACGGGTAGCCGACCTTGTAGATGCGGTCGATGCGGCCCGGCCGCAGCAGCGCCTCATCCAGCGCCGACGGCATGTTGGTGGCCATCATGACCAGCATCCGGTACTTGGGCGGGGGCTTGGGCCGCATCCCGAAGATCCTGCGCACGTACCGGTTGACCAGGCCGCGCGGCTTCTTAAGGCCGGACAGCTCGGTGAGCAGCGCCTGCAGCGTGCCCATGCCGCCGCCGCCGCCGCCCATCATCCCGCCCATTATCTGCTTGCTGCGCCGGGTGTCCGGCTCGTCGGTGATCTCCGCGTCCATCGCGTGCCGGGTCAGCGTCCACTGGGTCCCCGCCGACAGGTAGGAGAACCCGTGGCAGCCCGCGGGCGTGAACGGCGCCGGAGCGGCCCGGCCGGGCCCGCCGCCGGGAGCGCCCTGGGTCATCATGCCGCGGTTGCCCAGAGAGTCGGCCTCGTCGAAGAAGACGATCACCCCGCCGTAGCGCATCGCGAGCTTCCGCAGCTTGCGGAACAGCGACTTCACCTTGAGGATGCCGACGCCCATGAACATGTTGATGAACGCGCCGGGATCGACGAACACGTAAGGCTTGCCGGTCTCGCCCGCGACCGCCTCGGCCATCAGTGTCTTGCCGGTCCCGGGCGGGCCCCACAGCAGCAGGCCGCCGGGTACGTAGCCGCCCTTTTCCTCCACGATCTCCGGGTTCTCGAGGAAGATGATGTTCTCCTTGACCCGCTCGAGCACGTGGTCCTGACCCCAGACATCGGAGAACCTGGTCTTGATGTCGTCGGGGTAGTACACGTCCACTCCGCCCCGGGACATGAACCAGAAGAGGGCGACGAACTGGAGCACCACGAACAAGAGCGTGAACGCGATCTGCAGCACGAATGGCAGCACATGCCAGATCAGCTGGGGCCCGCGGAGCAGGGCCAGGATCGGCGTGGTGTGGATGATCTTCCCGGCGACCACCGCGATCACGGCGATCCAGAACACCCACTTCAGCAGCCGAGACAGGCGGAACCTGGTCCAGTCCGATATACGGCGGTGGGTCTGCCGCTCGAAGCCGCCGAACACGCCAAGGGTCCAGAACTGGTGGTACCCCGCCCAGTGCTCGCTGATCAGGAAGTGAATCTGGCGGAGAATCTCCAGTCCGATCAGGACGAACACCCACCAGCCGGTCTGGACCTCGATGCGCAGCGCGTCCTGGAACCCGACGAGCGGGTCGCCCGCCATCGTGGACCAGACCAGGATGAGCCACACCAGGCCGAGCAGGACCAGGAACTTGATCCGGTCCCAGATGCCCAGCGGCTTGCGGGTCCGCCGGTCCTCGTCCTTCGGCCGCCCGCCCGGCGGCATTCCGGTGGCGGCGCGAGCCTTCCTCATGACGAGCTCCTGACGGTAAACGACGACATCACGTCGTTGATCTCGGTCTGATCGCTGCCGTAACAGCTGGTAGTGCAGTGCAGCATGAGGAAGTAGACGACGGTCTGCTCCGCGTTCGTGAGGGCGACCTCATCGAAGGTGTCGGTCGAGCCCTCATAGGTATAGTCGAACGTCTCCCGGACCCCGTGCACGCCCAGGCCCGGTGTGAGGTTCTCGTCGCGGATCTGCTTGAAACCGGTCAGCGGGAAGCCCGAGGGCACGTTCTGCCGGGCGGTGGCGGTGACCGGGAGGAAGAAGTCACGCAGTGAGTCGTAGGACAACTCCTGGCTCGCGGTCGAGCTGAGCGTGCCGATCTCGGCGAAGACGAACGGCTGGTCGGCGCCGAAGGACAGGAAGTCGTTGGCGTTGGGCTTGGAGCCGGCCTCGTAGGCGACCTGCCACGCGGCGCCCGCGTTGCCGCCCAGCACCTCCTCCATCGCGTGCTGGAGGGCGTCCCCGTTGATCTGGTGCCAGCCGTGCGGCACCTTGAAGTACGTACTCTTGCTGGAGTTGGCCACGTACGTATACTGCGGCGCGCCACACCCAGAAAGTGTGACCCCTAGGAGAAGCGCGCATCCCCCGACGAGGCCCTTTGCGACGCGGTGGGCCATGCTCGCCAAGAGGTGCGACCTCCACGTAGGGACTACGTAGTGCCAATTATGACGCTTTCGTCCGCCATGGTACAGGTCTCAGGTGGATGCGAATCCGATGGGACCAGGCCCTAGCGGCGACATGAAGTTCCCTTCCCTGCGCGTTCGCGTTGAAACCGCCGGCCGGATCCGCAGGCCTGCGGCGTGGCGGTCCGGGGCCGCCGCGGCCTGCCTGCTAGCCTGCGCGATCATCGCCAGAGCCGATACGCGGAACATCAACGGAGGGACAAACGAATGACCGCCCAGGAACTCGAGCAGGACATCGAGTGGACCCGGGAGCATCTCGGGCAGACGATAGACGAACTGGCCGGCCAGGCCGACGTGAAGGCCCGGGCCGCCCGGCTGTCCGACCGGATCCGGCAGAGCCAGGCGCTGCCGCGCCGCTGGCCCCTGGCGGTGGCCGCCGGCGTCCTGATCGCCGGAACGGTGATCATCCGGCGGCGGCGGAAGAGAGCATGACCGGCTGACCCAGCGCGGCAGTCCCGGGCCCGGCCTGGCCGCTATGGTCAGGCCATGAATGTCATGCGTAGCATCGGGTTGTTCGCCGCCGCCGGCCTTGCGGAGATCGGCGGCGGCTACCTGGTCTGGCGGTGGCTGCGCGAGGGCGCGTCCTGGCCGGCCGGCCTGGCAGGCGCGGTCATCCTGGTCGGCTACGGAGTCATCCCGACCCTTCAGCCCGCCGGCGACTTCGGCCGGATCTACGCCGCCTACGGCGGCGTGTTCGTCATCATGAGCCTGCTCTGGGGCTGGGGCATCGACGGGCACCGCCCGGACAACTACGACTGGCTGGGCGCCGCCATCGTCGCGCTCGGTGTCGCGGTGATCTTCTTCAGCCCGCGGCGCGCCTGATGGCGACGAGCGCACCCAGGCCGGGAGCCCGGGCCGTCCCGCTCGATCCGCGCGACCCGCTCGGGCTGGCGCCCGACGCCCCATTGCTGGCCGCCTGGCTGAACTGGACGGGGCGGGCGGCGGCCGGGACGCTGACGCCGATGAGCACGCCCGGGCACAAACAGCGCCAAGACCTGGCCGGCACCGTGGTGGCGGGCGACGCGCCGCTGTATGGCGGGCTCGACGCGATCAAGCACGCCGACCACCTGCTGGCCGGCGCCCAGGCTCGTGCGGCCGCGCTGTGGGGCGCCGACTGGTGCCGCTTCTCGGTGGCCGGATCGACCCACGGGAACCAGGCGTTCTGCCTGGCCATCGGCCAGCCCGGCCAGGAGGTGATCATCACCCGCACCCTGCACCGGTCGCTGCTGCTCGGGCTGGTGCTGGCCGGCCTCCGGCCGGTCTGGGTGCGGCCGGACATCGATCCGCGCTCCGGGCTGCCCGCCGCGGTCCCGGTGCAGACCGTCCGCGACACGCTGGCCGCGCACCCGGCGGCCTGCGGCGTGATCCTCGGCGACCCGTCCTACGTCGGGACCACCGGTGACCTGGCGGGCCACGCCCGGGCCGCGCACGAGGCCGGGGTGCCGCTGATCGTCGACGCGGCCTGGGCGGCCTACCTCGGCTTCCACCCCGACCTGCCGCCGCACGCGATCGCGGCGGGCGCCGACGCGCTGGTGACCAGCGCGCACAAGACGCTGCCCGCCTACACCCAGGGGGCGCTGCTGCTGGCCAGGACCGAACGCCTGGACGTCGCCCGGCTGAACCGGGCGTTCGAGGCCACCCACACGACGAGCCCGGCCGGCTCGATCCTGGCCAGCATCGACGCGGCGCGGGCGCTGCTGGCCCGGGAGGGGCCGGGGCTGTGCGCGCGGCTGCTGCACGGCGTGGCCGCGGCCCGCCGGCGGCTGCGCGAGGTGCCGGGCGTCGACGTGCTCGACGGTCCCGGCGTCGACCCGGCCAAGCTCGTGGTGCTGCTGGCCGGCACCGGGGCGAACGGCAACCTGGTCGAGAGCGACCTGATCGCCGCGGGCATGCCGGTGGAGATGGGCGACCGCGATACCGTCATCCCGATCCCGTCCATCGCCGACGACGAGGCACGCCTCGCCGCGTTCACCGAGGTGATGATCGCCTCGATCGAGCGGCACCGCGCCGAGCCGCGCCGGCCGGCCGCCGCGGCGGCCTGGACGGTGCGCCCGCAGACGGTCCTGTCGCCCCGCGAGGCGTTCTTCGCGAAGAACGAGACCGTCACCGCCGCCGCGGCGATCGGCAGGGTCAGCGCGGAACTCGTCGCGCCGTACCCGCCCGGCGTCCCGGTGCTGGCCCCGGGCGAGCTCATCACCGCCGACGCGGTGGCGGCGCTGCGCGAGGTGACGGCCGACGGCGGCCGGATCGCCTACGCGGCCGACCCCAGCCTGGCCACGTTCCAGGTGGTCACGGCCTGACCAGCTCGCCCGGCTCGGCGGCCGCCGCCGCGGCCGTGCTCGCCGCGGCCGTGCCGTGCTCCTCGTGCACGTACCTGCGGCCCCGCAGCAGCGAGGCCACCGCCGCGACCAGGCAGGCCGCGATCGCGAAGTCGAACGCGATGTCCAGTCCGTGCGCGAACGGCGCCGAGATCAGCGACGGGAAGAAGGTGTGGCCGGTGAGGTACGCGGCGTGGCTCGCGGGCAGCTTGCCGAGGGCAGGCCCCAGCAGGGTGCCGATCGGGTTGTAGCCGAGCAGGGCGGCGAACATGATCGACACCGGCGGCAGCGCGGCCAGCCGGGCCGCGTCGGCCGACGGCACGCCCTGGGCCGTCAGGCCGTGGCTGAGGGCGGCGGGCAGCGAGGAGGCCAGGCCGAGGATGATCAGCGTGAAGAAGATGCCGATGGACAGGACCATGGCCGAGTTCTGGAACGTCGCGCTCATGCCCGCGCCGACGCCGCGCCGTTCCGGCGGCAGGCTGTTCATGATCCCGGCCCGGTTGGGCGAGGCGAACAGGCCCATGCCGATGCCGTTCAGCAGCAGGATCAGCGCGAACTGCCAGTAGGCGAAGTCCACCGGGAGCAGTTCGAGCAGGCCGAACGAGAGCGCGGCCACCACCATGCCGCCGGTGGCGAACGGCCGGGCGCCGAACCGGTCGGACAGCCAGCCGGAGGCCGGGCCGGCGATGAGGAATCCGACCGTCAGCGGGAGTATGGCGATCCCGGCCCACAGCGGGGTCCGCTCGAAACTGTAACCGTGGATCGGCAGGTAGATGCCCTGCAGCCAGATGATCAGGATGAACATCAGGCCGCCGCGACCCAGGCCGGACAGCAGGCTGGCCAGGTTCCCCGCGGTGAACGGCCGGATCCGGAACAGCGCGAGCCGGAACATCGGCTCGGCCACCCGCGTCTCGATCACGCAGAAGAGCGCGAGCACGGCCAGGCCGCCGAAGATCAGCGCCAGCACCAGCGGGCTGGTCCAGCCCATGGTGTGCCCGCCGTAAGGCTGGATGCCGTAGGTGATCCCGACCAGGACCGCGATCAGCCCCGCGGCGAACGTGAGGTTGCCCCACCAGTCCAGCGAGGCGGGGCGGCGGACGCCGAGCTCACGCAGCTTGAGGTAGGACCAGACCGTGCCGAGGACCCCGAACGGGACCGAGACCAGGAACACGTAGCGCCAGCTGATCGGGCCGAGCAGGCCGCCGAGCACCAGGCCGATGAACGAGCCCGCGATCCCGGCCACCTGGTTCAGCCCCAGGGCCAGCCCGCGCTCGTTGGCCGGGAACGCGTCGGTCAAGATCGCGCTCGAGTTGGCCATGAGCATCGCGCCCCCCACGGCCTGCAGGATCCGCATCCCGATCAGCCACCAGGCGGCGGCGGTGCCGTGCAGCCAGGTCAGCGACAGCAGCACGGAGAACGCGGCGAAGATCGCGAACCCGAGGTTGAACATCCGGACCCGGCCGAACATGCCGCCCAGCCGCCCGAAGCTGACCACCAGCACGGCGGTGACCACGAGGTACCCCATCAGCAGCCACAGCAGCAGGGTCGTGTTGCCCGGCTGCAGCGGGTTGACGCCGATCCCGCGGAAGATGTCGGGCAGCGCGATCAGCATGATGGACGAGTTGACCGTGGCCATCAGCATGCCGAGCGTCGTGTTGGACAGCGCGATCCACTTGTAGCGGTGATCTGCAGGCGGCCGAGGTGAAGCGGACACGATTTCCCTCCCGGGCGGGAAGCCCCACGCGGCGGGGCCTCGGCGCAGCGGCTGACCCGCCGAGGCCCAGCGCCAAGAATTTTAGTTGCTTAGTAGCAAGCAACTAAATGGGCGAGCCCTCTGTTCCCGGGCGGCAGGGCCGCCGGTGGCTCAGGCAGACCTCCTGGCGTACGGGGCCCGGTGCGCCGGCCGGGGCCGGCGGGCCCGGGCAGGCCGGGGCCGGGCGCTCCTGGCCGGCTGCGCGGCCGGCGGCGCGGGGGGGACGGGTGTGCCCGACGCGGCGATCTGCCGGACCACGTCATCTCCGGTGGCGACCTCATCGCTGGCCGCGGTGACGCCCGCCGCGTCGTGCAGCCGCTGAAGCTCACGGACCTGGCCGCGTTCGACCAGCGCGATGACCATGCCGGACGCTCCGGCCCGGGCCGTGCGGCCCGAGCGGTGCAGGTAATCCTTGTGGTCGTTGGGCGGGTCGAACTGCACCACCAGGTCGACGTCGTCCACGTGAATGCCGCGGGCCGCGACGTCGGTGGCGACCAGGACCCGGGGATGCCCGGCGGTGAATGCGTCCAGGGCCCGCTGACGCTGGTTCTGGTTGCGGTTGCCGTGGATGGCCGCGGCGTCGACGCCAGCCCGGGACAGCTGTTTCGCCAGCCGGTCCGCGCCGTGCTTGGTCCGCACAAAGAACAGCGTCCGTCCCGGCCGGCTGGCGATCTCCGCCGCGACCGGCACCTTGTCCTGCGCGGACAGGACCAGCACCCGGTGCTCGGCGGGCCCGGAGTCCGCCGAGGAGGTGACCGCGTGCAGCGCGGGATCATGCGTATAGCGGGTCACCAGCTGACCGACCCCGCGGTCCAGGGTCGCGGAGAAGAACATCCGCTGGCCGCCCGCGGGCGTCTCGTCGAGGATGCGGGTGACCGCGGGCAGGAAGCCCAGGTCGGCCATGTGGTCCGCCTCGTCGAGCACCGTGACCTGGATATCGGAGAGCGTGCAGGCTCGCCGCTCCAGCAGGTCGATGAGCCGGCCTGGCGTGGCCACTACGACGTCCGCGTCTCGCACGCGGGCGATCTGCCCGCCGATCGATACGCCGCCGTAGACCGTGGTGATGCTGACGCCGACGCAGCGGCCCAGCGGTGCGAGCGCGTCGGCGACCTGCTGGGCGAGTTCGCGGGTCGGGACGAGGACCAGCCCGCGGGGTGCCTTCTCGCGCCGCGGGCCCGTGCCGGCCGCGAGCCGGGTAAGCAGCGGAAGGCCGAAGGCCAGCGTCTTGCCCGACCCGGTCTGGGCGCGGCCCAGCACATCCAGGCCGGCCAGCGCATCGGGAAGGGCCCGGGCCTGGATGGCGAACGGCTCGCGGATGTCACGCGCCGCGAGCGCCCGGACCAGCCGGCCGTCCAGGCCGAGCTCGGCGAACGTGGCCGCCGTCGGCTGCGGTGCCGCGGCGGCGGCGTCCAGGCCGAGGTCAAGCTCGGACTGCGGTTGAACCCGTTGCGGCCGGGTCCCGGCGTGCTTGGCCGCGGCAGGGGCGCGGCGCTTGGCGGTGCGCTCACCGCCTCGGCCGTAGCGATCCGAAGACGCGCGCGGACGCCTGGAACTATGGGGCATGCGGAAAACTCCATGGGTGGTTCGGGGTCGCATGCTCGACAGACGTCAACGAAAAGCGAACGGCGGACTTAGCCGGACTGTTCAGACAGCGACCAGCGGGCTGCCCGCCCGCGGGAGCGGCGGCGAAGATCGCCGCCTTACCTGCAAGGCTATCAGCAGGGCGTTGTATTCCCCGCGCTGGCGGCGTTAGCCGATGGGATCGTAGTCCAGCCAGGGGTCCTGCAGGAACTCGCGCCACCGGAGGTCGTGGCCGGCCCGCTTGATCCGGAAGTAGACGGCGCGCCGTACGGCCCGCGAAGTGTTCCCGCCGATGTTGTGGCCGAGCAGGTAGTGCGCCAGCACCAGGTCCCCGGGCCCGCCCGTGACCTGCTCTGGCTCGGGCAGCGGGATCGGCGGGTAGCCGCCCGCGGCGAAGAACGCATCTGGCCCGTGCTCGCGGAAGTACTCCGAGTGGGTCAGGTGAGTGCCAGGCCAGACCCAGAGGTTCCCGGCGTCCTGGCCGCACTGGTCGGACATCAGCACCCCGGCCAGCATGGTGAACGTCCCGGGCCGCCTGCCCGCTTCGGGCGGGAAGCCGTCGATGTGGTGCATCCCGGGCCGGTGCGGGAACGGCGGGATGTTCAGCGCTACCTGCACCTGCCCGGGCACCTCCAGCGCTCCCGCCCCGGCCAGCGACTCGGCCAGCCCGAACGCCGGGCTGCCCGCCAGCAGCGCGGCCACGGCCGGCACCTCGGCCGCCTGCCGGAAGTAGTTGAACGGCCCCCGCACGTCAGTCCCGGGCGGCTCATGCTCCATCAGCTCGTCGATGACCCGCGCCGCCGAGCTCACCACCTCTGGCGGCACCACCTGCCGCAGCAGCACAAAGCCCCGCTCCGCAAACTCCCCGAGCTGCCCGCGCTTCAGCACGGGCCCCACGCTAGGCCAGCGGTGCGGGGGCCAGCCAGCCAATTTTCAGCCCAACCTCACGGCTGGCGCAGGACGAGCAGGAACTCCGCCTCGCCGTGATCGGCCAGTGAGCCGAGGAACCCGAATCCGCCGGGCCCGGTGATGTCCCGGCCCAGGACAGCCGGGCTGGACAGCGGAGACGCCGGCCAGCCGGGACGGAGGACACGATGACGAGCAGGCCAGGCCCGGGCGCCGTTACTGAGGAAGGCAAGGAAATGATCAAGGAATCTGCGGGACCAGGTGCAGGCCGCGCTGGCGCGGTCCGAGCAGGCCCACAACGCGCCGATCGCGCAGGCCTGGCGGCAGCTGACGGCGCTGTTCGGCTACCGGCTGCGGCCCGGGTCCGGGATCACGTTCGAGGCCATGGCCACGCTGCTCAGCGCCGCCATGCGCGGCCTGGTCGTGATGGCCTTGTCCTCCCCGGAGGTCGCCGGGCAGCGGATCGAGGCCAGCCCATTCGGCGCGAGCGCCCGGGCCGAGTGGTCCCTGCCGGCGCTGGGCCTGGGCGGCATCGCGTCAGCGTTCCTCGAGCCAGACCCCGCGGTGGAGTGGGACGCCGAGCGGATTGCCGCCGTCCGGCAGGCCCTCGCGGCCCTGACCCCCCTGATCCCCCTGACCCCCCTGGCTCTTCCGGACGCCTGAGCGGCGCCGTACTAGGGTGAGCACTGACGCTTGATCCGAACCGGATGAGGAGAGCCGATGCCCACGCGAACCGCACGCACCGCCTGGACCGGGACCCTGGAGCAGGGCAAGGGCCTGGTCGAGCTGACGAGTTCCAAGATCGGCACCTATGAGGTGTCGTTCCCCCGGCGGGCCGCCGACGAGGCCGGCGGGTACACCAGCCCCGAGGAGCTCATCGCCGCGGCCCACTCCGCGTGCTACGCGATGCAGCTGTCCGCGCTGATCGGCCAGGCGGGCGGGACGCCGCAGGCGCTGGACGTGCAGGCCGACGTGTCGCTCGGGCCCGACCCGGCGGGCGGGTTCCGGCTGACCGGCATCAAGCTCACCGTCCGGGGTGAGGTCGACGGCCTGGACGACGCCCAGTTCGCCAAGGTGGCCCAGGACGCGAAGGCGAGCTGCCCGGTCAGCAAGGCGCTCACCGGGGTGGACATCACCCTCGACGCCGCGCTCGAGCACTGACCCGGCCCGGGCGCTCACGCCGCCCGCGAGGCGGTCTGTCCGTCCAGCTCGTCCAGCGCGTCGGCCGAGGTCCGGAACGACAGTTCGAGCACGGCCTGCCGGCGTCTGGCGTCCATGAGGTTGACCCCCATCGCGGCCAGGTCCCGCGGACCCGGCGTCAGCACGACCACCCGTTTGCCCCGCGCGGCCAGCGCCCTGGCCTGCCGGACCAGCGCCCGGGTGAGAACGTGCCGGAGCCGCCGCTCTATCCGCAGGTGCGGCTGGAGCGGATGATCGGGGTGCGTGCTGGCCATCGGCGCGAGCACGTACACGTCGTGCACGTCCGTGCCGCCCAGCACGTCCAGGGAGGTCATGGAGCGGACGCCGCCGTCTACGTAGCGGCGGCCGCCGATGACCATCGGCTCATACCAGCCGGGAATGGAGCAAGAGGCGACCACCGCCTCGGGCAGTGAGGCGTGCGGGGCGCCGTTCTGCCCGAACAGCACGCGCTGACCGGTGTCGTAGTCCACCGCGGCGATCCAGGTATGGTCGTCCACCCACGGGGTCGGCCGCCCGACGCGCTGGTGCAGCCCGGTGACCAGGGACCCCACCGCCGTGTGCCGGCCGCTGCCGTGGGGCAGCCAGGCGCTCGCGGCCACCCACGGCGGCACCCGGTGAGGCCTGAGCAGTGCCGCCCGGGCGAGCGGCACCGAGCCGAAACGCAGGCGGGGCAGCGGCGGCAGCGGGCCGTCCTGGGCGGCCAGCGCCAGGGATTCACCCAGGATGCCCGTGGCCTGGCCGCGCTGCCAGGCGACCATCTCCTCGAACGGCGCGCGGCAGCGCAGCGCGGCGGCCAGCACGCTCCCCGCGCTGGTCCCGATGACGGTGTCCACGTCCCCGAGGGCGCACGGCAGCCGGTCCGCCAGGCTGGCCAGCGCGCCGGTCATCCAGGCCGCGCCCACGACGCCGCCCGCCCCGAGCACCAGGGCCGTACGCCGGCGCGACCAGCGATGGACCACGTCCGCCCCGAACACCACAGCAGCCACGGCCACCCACCTCCGTAACCCATCGCCCGCGCCGAGGGCACTGCCCCGGCGGCCGACGACGATGCCACTCCGTTAACTGTACGTCCGGTCAATCCGGAATGCACCCAGCTCAGGGGTGGAACGCGAACCTGTGCCCGATACGTGACCTGGGCGCGCGGACAGACAGCCAAATCGGATCGGCGGACCAGCCCCGCCACAGGAAAGCTGATGGACAATGAGAGCATGACGAGTCCCAGCTCCGGAACGGCTCCCGCCCATGGACAGCCCGCGGCCGGTGGCCACCGCCGCCGGGCGGCCGAAATCGACGTGGACGAGGCCAGGAAGGCGTTCTTCCTGATGGTCGGGTTCATCGCGCTGGTCTGGATCCTCCAGATCGCGAACTGGGCCGATCACTACCATCTCGACGGCAGCTACGGGATCCTGCCGCGCAGCCTCGGGCACCTGGGCGACATCTTCACCGCGCCGTTCCTGCACTTCTCCTGGGACCACATCGAGGGGAACTCCGGGCCCCTGTTCGTCTTCGGCCTGCTCGCCGCGTACCGCGGCGTGGTCAAGTTCCTCGGCGTGACGCTGGTCGTCGCGATCACCAGCGGCCTGGCGGTGTGGCTGTTCCAGGGCAGTAACGAGCTCACCGTGGGGGCCAGCGGCCTGATCTTCGGCTACTTCGGCTACGTCCTGACCCGCGGGATCATCGAGAGGAACCTGATCGACGCGCTCGCGGCGGTCGTCATCGGGCTGTCCTACGCCTACATCCTGACCGTGGCGATACCGGGTGCCCACGGCGTGAGCTGGATCGGCCACCTCGGCGGGCTCATCGGCGGGATCGCCTCGGGCTGGATCTTCCGCACCCGGCGCGGCAGCCTGCGCGGCCGCCGCGCGGCGAGCCCCCCGGCCGGTCCAGGGTCAGGATCATCAAGCCGGGAACTCCAGGTCAGCCCGGGCCATCCCCGGGCCGACCTGCACAAGGAACTCGGTGAGCTGGGCCTGTAGGCCGCCGTGCCCGATGACCGGTGGCGGCGGTGGGTCGTGTATCAGGTGTACCCACGGAGCTTCGCCGACTCCGACGGTGACGGCGTGGGCGACCTGCGGGGCGTGCTGAGCCACCTGGACCACCTGCAGCGCCTGGGCGTGGACGTGCTCTGGCTGTCCCCCGTCTACCGGTCGCCGATGGACGACAACGGGTATGACATCAGCGACTATCAGGACGTCGACCCGCTGTTCGGCACGGTCGCCGACCTGGACGAACTGATAAAAGCCCTGCATGCCCGCGGCATGCGGCTGGTCATGGACCTAGTGGTCAACCACACCTCCGACGAGCATCCCTGGTTCATCGAGTCACGGTCCAGCCGCGACAACCCCAAGCGCGACTGGTACTGGTGGCGCGACCCCCGCCCCGGCCTGGCCCCGGGCACCCCGGGCGCCGAACCCACCAACTGGGAATCCCACTTCTCCGGCCCCACCTGGACCTGGGACGGGCACACCGGCCAGTACTACCTGCATATCTTCTCCCGCAAGCAGCCCGACCTGAACTGGGAGAATCCCGAGGTCCGGCAGGCCGTCTACGCCATGATGCGGTGGTGGCTGGACCGGGGCGTGGACGGGTTCCGGATGGACGTGATCAACATGATCAGCAAGGACACGTCCCTGCCGGACACCGTGCCCCGGCCCGGGTCGCGGTACGGGCCCGGCGACGCGTACTTCACCTGCGGCCCGCGTAACCACGAGTTCCTCCAGGAGATGTACCGCGAGGTGTTCGCCGGCCGCCCGGCCCACGTGCTCACCGTCGGCGAGATGCCGGGCGTCACCATTCCCCAGGCCGTCCTGTTCACCGCCCCGGAACGCCGCGAGCTCGACATGGTGTTCCAGTTCGAGCACGTCCAGCTGGGCACCGGCGCGGACAAGTTCGACCTGCGCCCGCTCCGGCTCCCCGACCTGAAGGCGTCGATGGCGGCCTGGCAGGCGGGGCTGGCCCGGCGCGGCTGGAACTCGCTGTACTGGAGCAACCACGACCAGCCCCGCTCGGTGTCGCGGTTCGGCGACGACGGCGCGCACCGCGTGGCCTCGGCCAAGACGCTCGCCACCGTCCTGCACCTGCACCAGGGCACCCCGTACGTATACCAGGGTGACGAGCTGGGGATGGCCAACGCCCCGTTCGCCGCCATCGGCGACTTCCGGGACATCCAGACCCTCAACTACTACGCGCAGGCGGCTGCGCGCGGCGACGCCGACCTGGCCGCGCTGCTGCTGGCCATGAGCAAGATGAGCCGGGACCAGGGGCGGCGGCCGGTGCAGTGGGACGCCACGCCCGCGGCCGGCTTCACCACCGGCACACCCTGGATCGCGGTCAACCCGGACCACACCGGGGTCAACGCGGCCGCCCAGGTGGGCCAGCCGGGCTCGGTGTTCGAGCACTACCGCCAGCTCATCGGCCTCCGTCACACCGACCCGGTGGTCACCGACGGCGACTTCGAGCTGCTGCTGGCCGACCACCCGGTGATCTGGGCCTTCCTGCGCCGCGGCCGTGATGCCGAACTGCTGGTCGCGGCCAACTTCTCCGCGGACGTGGCCGGCGCGGTCCTGCCGCTGGAGGGCGAGTGGGCGGACGCGGCCGTCGTGCTGAGCAGCCTGCCCGAGCAGAGCCCGCTCCAGCCGCCGCCGGACCTGAAGCTGCGGCCCTGGGAGTCGGTGATCTGGCGGCGCGCCCGCTGACCGGGCCGGCTCAGCCGATGGCGGCGGCGATGATCTCCCGCGCCTGCTCCTGGATGGCGGCCAGGTGGTCCGGACCGCGGAACGACTCGGCGTACAGCTTGTAGACGTCCTCGGTACCCGACGGGCGGGCGGCGAACCAGCCCGAGGCGGCCACCACCTTGAGCCCGCCGATCGGAGCCCCGTTGCCGGGCGCGGTGGTCAGCGCGGCGGTGATCTTCTCGCCCGCGAGCTCGCTCGCCGAGACCTGCTCCGGTGACAGGCGGGCCAGCGCCGCCTTCTGTTCCCGGGTGGCCGGGCTGTCGATCCGGGCGTAGACGGGGTTTCCGTAGTGTTCGGTCAGGTCCTCGTACTGCTCCGACGGCGAGTAGCCGGTCACGGCCGTGATCTCGGCGGCCAGCAGGGCGAGGATGATCCCGTCCTTGTCCGTCGTCCAGACCGATCCGTCGCGGCGCAGGAACGACGCCCCGGCGCTCTCCTCGCCGCCGAAGGCCACCGACCCGTCCAGCAGCCCGGGCACGAACCACTTGAACCCGACCGGCACCTCCAGCAGCGCCCGGCCCAGACCTTCCGTCACCCGGTCGATCATCGACGAACTGACCAGTGTCTTCCCGACCGCGGCCCCGGCCGGCCAGTCGTCACGGACCTGGTACAGGTAATCGATGGCGACGGCGAGGTAATGGTTGGGGTTCATCAGCCCGCCGTCGGGGGTGACGATGCCGTGCCGGTCGGAGTCGGTGTCGTTCCCGGTCGCGACCGTGAATTCGTGCTGGCGGGCGATCAGGCTGGCCATGGCGTACGGCGACGAGCAGTCCATCCGGATCTTGCCGTCCCAGTCCAGCGTCATGAACCGGAACGTCGGGTCGACGTCGGGGTTGACCACGGTCAGGTCCAGGTCGTAGTAGCCGGCGATCTCGCCCCAGTAGGCCACGCTGGCGCCGCCCAGCGGGTCGGCGCCGATGCGCACCCCGGCTGCCCTGATGGCCGGGAGGTCTATCACCTCGGGAAGGGCCGACAGGTAGGCGGCGAGGAAGTCGTACTTCCCGGTGGTGCCGGCCGCGGCCGCCCGGGCGTACGGGATCCGGCGCACGCCCTTCAGCCCGTCGGCCAGCAGGTCGTTGGCCCGGTCCTGGATCTGGATGGTGATGTCGGTGCCGGCCGGCCCGCCGTCCGGCGGGTTGTACTTGAAGCCGCCGTCGGGCGGCGGGTTGTGCGAGGGCGTGACCACGATCCCGTCGGCGCGCGGCCCGGGCCCGGCGTTGTGGGCCAGGATCGCGCGGGACACCGACGGCGTCGGCGTGTACCCGCCGCGGGCGTCGACCATCACCTGCACGTCGTTGGCGGCGAGCACCTCCAGCGCGCTGACCTGGGCCGGCTCGGAGAGCGCGTGGGTGTCGGCGCCCAGGTACAGCGGCCCGTCGATCCCGTGCGCGGCCCGGTACTCACAGATGGCCTGGGTGGTGGCCAGGATGTGGTCCTCGTTGAACGTCGCGGTGAACGCCGATCCCCGGTGCCCGGAGGTTCCGAACGACACCCGCTGCGCCGTCTCCCCGGGGTCGGGATGCACCGCGTAGTACGCGGTGACCAGCTTGGCGACGTCGACGAGATCTTCGGCAGCAGCGGGCTGCCCCGCACGCGGATCGGCCATGCCGCCATCCTGACACGCCACGGCTAGGCCTGGCGCCGCCGGGTCGCCTCGGTGAGCAGCCGGAGGTCGACGGGGTGCTCGGGGTCGGCGAACGGGGTGCCGGGTGCGCTGACGTCGAAGCGGCCGCTGTCGGGCACGTAGTCGCGACCCCGGGCGATGACGCGGCGGAGCCGGCCGAGGGCCGCGATGTCGCTGAGCGGATCCCCGTCCACCACGATGAGGTCCGCGTCGTACCCCGGCGTCAGGCGGCCGGTGATCGCGCCGACGCCGAGCGCGGAGGCGGCCTGGGTGGTCGCCATCGCGATCACGTCGGAAGGCCGGAAGCCCAGCAGCGTCACCATCGCCTCCAGGCCGCCGGCGTACTGGTGGTGCGGGGTGTTGTCGATGCCCGCGTCCGTGCCCGCGATCATCCGGACCCCCATGTCGTGCATCTTCCTGGCGTTCTCGCCCACCGCGACGCCGGTCAGCTCGGCGACGTACGGCGCGTTCACGTTGATGGTCGGGCAGACGACGATCCCCTGCTGCGCTATCTGGGCGGCGAGGCGCTCGTCGAAGTGCCGTTCGTTGGTCTCGGTCACCCAGGAGCAGTGCTCGATCGTGGTCACCCCGGCTTCCACCGCGCGCCGGATGCCGTCGCAGCCGTGGGCGTGCGCGGCGACCGGCTTGTCGACCCGGCTGGCCTCGGCCACGATCACGGCCAGCTGCTCCACGGTGAACTGGGCGTACCAGGGCGCCGACCCCCTCGTCATGAACCCGCCGGTGGCCATGACCTTGATCAGGTCAGCGCCCTGCTTGTGATGGGTGCGGACGGCGCGCCTCAGGTCATCCTCGCTGTCGGCTTCGCCGCCCATGAACCAGCAGTGCCCGCCGGTGACGGTGACCGGCGGGCCCGCCACTACCATCCGGGGACCCCGGGCCAGGCCCCCGGCGACGGCATCCCGCACGACCACGTCCAGGTAGGCCCGCGCGCCCAGGTCGCGGGCGGTGGTCACGCCCACGCCGAGCAGGTCCCGCGCGTTACGCAGCATCAGCACCAGCTGCTGCTCGTCGGTCTCGGCCCGCATCCGCGCGGCCGGATGCGGCCCGCCGTCGAAGCCCAGATGGACGTGGCTGTCGATCAGCCCCGGCATGACCGTCGAGCCCGGGTACTCCGTCCGCGGCAGCGCGCGGTACTCGGCCGGCAGGGCCGGCGCCGCGCCGGCCCAGTCCACGGTGCGGTCGCCGATGACCACCACCCCGTCCGTGACGGCCTGTTCGCCGGTGATGACCAGCGAGGCGCTCAGTACCTCCTCCGGCATGGCCTCAGCTTGCCCCACCCGGGCCGGGCCGGGCCAGGTGCGAGGATAACGATGTGCCAGAAACCCTCAGGCAGGCCATCGACGCCACTTCCGTAACGGTGCTCCGGGCCCGCGGCAGCTACAAGTGGACCGCCCCGGGTCCCGGCGGGCTCGGCGCGGCGGTGGCCGAGATGGACTTCGGCGCCGCCCCGGCCATTCTCGACGCGCTCGCCGAGCTGGCGGCCGACGCGAACTTCGGCTACTTGTCGCCGGTCCTGGCCGACCAGCTGGCCGCGGCCACCGCGGAGTTCCAGCAGCGCCGCTACGGCTGGGCCGTCGATCCCGCGCTGGTCCATCATGTCCCGGACGTGCTCAAGGGGCTGGAGATCGCCATCACGCGCTTCTCCCGGCCGGGCTCACCGGTTATCTTGCCCACGCCCGCCTACATGCCGTTCCTGACCGTGCCGGGCTTCCTCGGCCGCGAGATCATCCAGGTCCGGATGATCGACCTGGACGGCTTCTTCACCTTCGACCTGGACGGGATAAACGACGCCTTCCGCGCCGGAGGCCACCTGCTGATCTTCTGTAATCCCTGCAACCCGCTCGGCCGCGTCTTCACCCGGGAGGAGATCGCCCAGCTGACAAAGGTGGTCGACCGGCACGGCGGCCGGGTCTTCGCCGACGAGATCCACGCCCCGCTGGTCTATCCCGGGCCGCGGCACATCCCCTACGCCGCCACCTCGGAGACCGCCGCCGCCCACACGCTGACCGCCACGTCCGCCTCGAAGGCCTGGAATCTGCCCGGCCTCAAGTGCGCCCAGGTCATCCTGTCCAGCGAACCCGACCGGCAGCGCTGGGAGGAGATGGGGTTCTTCGCCGCCCACGGGGCGAGCAACCCCGGCGTGGTGGCCAACATCGCCGCCTACCGGCACGGCGAAGCCTGGCTGGCCGAGGTCCTCGCCTACCTGGACGACAGCCGCCGGGTGCTGGCCGGCCTCCTGCGCCGCCACCTGCCGCAGGTGCGCTACCGCCCGCCCGACGGCACGTACCTGGCCTGGCTCGACTGCACCGCGATGGACCTGCCGGGCTCGCCCGGCGCCCTGGTCACCGAGCGCGCCCACGTGACCGTCATCGACGGGCCCGCCTGCGGCGACGGCGGCCGGGGCGCCTTCCGGCTCAACTTCGCCACGCCCCAGCCCATCCTGGCCGAGATGGTCGAGCGCATCGCCGGCGCCCTGAACCCAGGATCGTGATCATGGCCCGCGGCCGGGCCGTGGTCGCCGTCGCCCGGGACCGGTTCTCAGCTCCACCGGGCGCCCAGTGACAGCTCGGCGGCCAGGCCGGCCTGCACCGAGGCCACGGCGCGGAACGCCTCCCTGAGGTAGGAACGGGCCAGCGGGTTCAGCTGCCTGGGGTCGATGAAGTCGTCCGGCGCCTCGCCGCGGCGCACCTGCTCCACCTGATGGTCAAGCCGCAGCGAGAAGACCAGGGCGAACGCCTCCAGCAGCGTGCTCGCCTCCGTGCCTTCCAGCGTCCCGGCTGCTTCGGCCGCCCGCAGCCGCTCCCGGGTGGAGCCGCTCGTGACGCCCGCGCCCATCCCGGCCCAGCGTGCCAGGTCCACGATCGGGATCAGCCCGCCGTGCTTGAGGTCGAGCTGGCCCCGGTGCTCGCCGGAGTGCTCGACCACGAAATCGCGCAGGAACCCGGTGGGCGGCCGGAACGACAAGGCGAACCGGGCCAGCAGCCGCCGCAGGTCGGACTGGCTGACCTGGCCCCGCGCCTGCCACAGGGCCTCGGCGACGGGGGCGCCGGGCCCACCGGAGTCCCAGACCGGGCGGCTGTCGGTGATCAGCGAGACGAAGATCAGCGCCTTCTCCTGCGTCGGATCCTCGCTGAAGCGCCGCGCGGCCGCCCGCCAGGAAGCCACGGACCGCGCGAACAAGGGGTTCGCCGCGCTGGCGCCGTGCGGGTCGGGCCGCAGTCCGCAGGTCCGCAGGCCGTCCTCGACCGCGCGCGCGACCCGCGTCATGTAATGTCCCACCCCGGCCTCCGGGTCCTCCGGGGCCTCAGGGGTCTCAGGGGCCTCAGGGGCCCGGGGGTTCTGGGGGTTCTGGGGCTCCTGCCAGGCCAGAGCGCTGTCGACGTCCGAGGACGGCACCGCCTCCCGCCGCGCCAGGCTGCCCAGCGCGAACCAGGTGAAGGGCGCGGGCGGATCACCGGCCGCTCCGACGGCCAGCTCGACCAGCCGCCGGGTGAGCGCGTCGAGGACGACCGAACGGACCGCTGCCACCTGCTCGGCCGCCACCTGCGCGTCGCGCAGGGAGACGGTCATCGGGTCCAGTCCGGCGGCCGCGGCGGCCAGCTCACCGGGGCTGGCCGCCAGCGCGATGGCGCGCCGCAGCAGGAACGGCGGCCGCGCCTGCGCGGAGGCCAGGTCGCCGTCGTCGACGACGCCCAGGACCTCGCCGGCCGTGGACAGCACGGGAACGTGATGCACGTTGCGCTCGAGCATGTCCAGCAGGACCTCGCCCGCCAGGCGGTCCGCGGTGACCGTGTAGGCCGGCTCGCTCATGACGGCCGAGACCGGGGCGTCGGGACTGACGCCTGCCGCCACCACCCGCGAGCGGAAGTCGCGGTCGGTCACGATCCCGAGCCCGTGGCCGACCCGGACCAGTACGGCGCTCGCGCCCTCGGCGGTCATCCGCTGGGCCGCATCGCGGATCGGCTCGCTGGCCGGGCACAGCAGCGGCGGCGTGCGGATCAGCGTCGCGACCGGCCGCTGCACCAGGTCGGCCGGCGCCGGGCGGGACACCGCCGGGCCCGATCCGGAGACGATCGACCGGGCCACGAACCGGAGCACCTCAGGCCGCGCCAGCAACGGCCGCACGACATCGGCGGGGATGCGGTAGCACACCGTGTCCTCGGCGGCCCGGGCCTCGAAGCCGGTCGGCAGCCCGGCGAGCATCGAGGCCTGCCCGAACAGTTCGCCCGGCCCGAGCAGGTCGAGGATCCGTCCGTCGTGGATGACCTCGACCGAGCCGGCGCGGACCATCCGCAGGTACTCGACCGGCCCGGCACCCTGCGGGAAGATCGTCTTCCCCCGCGGGCTGACCTCCGTCTCGGTCACCGCCGCGATGCGGGTCAGGTCATCGGCCCCCACCGCGTCGAAGGGCGGCCGGGACCCGAGGAAGTCAGCGATCCCCGGGCCGGGACCGGGAGGGGGCCCGGAAATAGGCCCGGAAATAGGCCCGGAAATAGGCACAGCCACGGCCGGGGTCAGGGTCCGGCGGGCTCGTCGGCGACGCCGACCGCCGCCGGAGCGAGGTGGGCCCGGTGCTCGGCCAGCACCGCCGCCGGACGGCCGCGCAGCTTGGCCACGTAGTACGCGACGCCGATGAGGCCGAGCACCCCGGTGAAGGTGAACGCGCCCCACTGGAAGTACCAGTGGTCCGCGCCGTACACCGCCGGGCGCGGCCAGGCCAGGTTGACTAGCACGCCGACCTGGAAGATCACGGCCACCACGTTCACCACCACGCCCCAGCGGCCCAGGTTGAAGTACGGGCCGTGCTCGGACGTCGGCCACCTGCCGCGCAGCCGGGCGATCAGCAGCGGCCCGGTGACGCACAGGTAGGCGAGGTAGAACATGATGATCGCCACCGAGGTGAGCACGAAGAACGCGCGCTGGTTCCCGACGTTCAGCACCAGCAGCAGGATGGTGATCACGCCGATCATGATCGAGGGGACCAGCGGCGTCTTGGACCGGCCGTGCACCTTGGCGATGGCCGAGGCGAACGGCAGCCGGTTGTCCCGGCCCATGGTGAAGATCATCCGGATGCCGCCGGCGTGCACGGCCAGGCTGCACACGGTGATCGCGATCAGCGAGTCGATCAGGAACAGGTCCCCGACGGTGGTGCCGAGCGTCGCCTTCACCAGGTACGGCAGCCCCGAGGTGCCGAGCTGCGACGCGTGGATGTCCGGCACCGACATCTCGCCGAGCAAGATGACCAGGAAGCCCGCCAGCCCGGCCACGGCCAGCGCCCGCAGGATCGCGGGCGGGGCGTTCCGCCGCGGCTCGAGGGTCTCCTCGGCCAGTGACCCGGCCGTGTCGAACCCGTACATCACGTACGCGCTCATCAGCCCGGCCACCAGGAAGGCGCCGAAGTACCCCCACGGATAGCCCCGCCCCAGGCCGAAGGTGTCGAGCACCACGCCCGGGCCACGGCGGATGTGCGCGGCCAGCAAGATGATCAGCAGCGTGACGCCGATCAGCTCGGCGGCGACGCCGAAGTTGTTGATCCGCGCCATGGTCTTGACCCCGACCATGTTGATGATGGTGGTGAAGACCACCAGCGCCGCCGCCAGCAGCAGCGCGTTCCTGGCCCCGCCCGGCGTGGCCACCTGCCCGATGTCGGCCTTGCCGCCGATGATCTCGAACGCCGACGAGATCTGCGGCGCGACGACCTGGTAGGCGACCGCCACCGCGGCCAGCGTGACCACCGAGCCCACGGTCAGGATCCAGCCGCCGAAGAAGGACGTGAACGGCCTGGCGATCTGCTTGGACCACTGGTAGACCGAGCCGGCCAGCGGGTACTGCCCGGCCAGTTCGGCGAAGCAGAGCGCGACCAGGAACTGGCCGATGAACACGGCGGGCCAGGTCCAGATGAACGCCGGGCCGCCCGAGTAGAAGCCGAAGAAGAACAGCTCGAACACCCCGGTCATGATCGAGATGTAGCTGAACCCCGCGGCGAACGAGGAGAACAGCCCGAGCGAGCGGTCCAGTTCCTGCTTGTACCCGAACCTGGCCAGCTCGTCGGTGTCTGTGGTCGGCACGGCCATGGTCCGCCTCCTCGCGCGAGCGCCGCGGCGGCCACCCGCGATGCCCTCATTATGGGCGGAACGTAAGCGCAGGTGAAGACCGCGCAACTACAGCGGGGGGACCGGGCCCGCGGGGCCGGTGATCGGCAGCACCGTCGCCGGAACCCGGAGGGGCTAAGAGCAGCCGCAGCTGGCGGCCGGCGGGCCGGCGGGTGCGCGGCGGCGCGACCGCGCCGAGCAGTTCCGGGTTGATCGAGGCCAGGAACGGCGACCGGCCGGCGGCCTCCTCGGTGCCGTGCCTGGTCCGCCGGGCCGCGCAGGTGAGCACCAGCTTGCCGCGGGCTCTGGTCATCCCGACGAACAGCAGCCGGCGCTCCTCCGCGGCCTCGGCCGCGGTCAGCGCCCCGGATCCGGGCAGCCGCAGCGGCAGCAGGCCGCGTTCGCAGCCGGCCAGGAAGACCGCGTCGAACTCCAGTCCCTTCGCGCCGTGCAGGGTCAGCAGGGTGATCGCCTCGGCCCGCGGATCCAGCGCGTCGGTCTCCGCGCCGAGCGCGATCTCGGTCCGGAACCGCTCGACGTCAGGCCCGCACCGGCGGGCCAGCGGGGCCAGCACCTCACCCGCGGCCCGGATGTCGAGCGTGGTGGCATCGCGGTCGCCGCGGGCGGCGGCCAGCGCGCGGACCGCCGCGGACAGCTGCCCGGCGACGTCCCCGCCGCCGTCCACCAGGCGCATTTCGCGCACGATGTCGGTCACCGCGGGCCGCCGGGCCAGCCGGTCGTGCGAGCGCTTCTGGTACGGCAGCCCGGCCCGGGTCAGTGCCTGGCCGAGCGCGCCGGCCTGCGCGTCCGTGCGGTACAGCACGGCGATGTCGGACAGCCCGAGCTTGCCGTGGCCTCCTCCGTCGGCCCGGCCGCTGTCCAGCGAGTGGAACGAGGCCCCGCCGAGCAGCTGGTCGATCGCGGCGGCGATCCAGGCGGCCTCGGCGTGCTCGTCCGCCGCCTCGTAGCAGGTGATGTCGCCGGGATCGGGACGTTCGGCGGCGCTGCCCGATCTCGGGTCCGCCCGGCTCGGGACCAGCGTGACCGGCGCGATGGCCTGCATCGCGGCCGTCACGATGGCGGGGCTCGAGCGGTAGTTCCTGGTCAGCTCCACGATGGTGGCCGCCGGGAAGTCGGCCGCGAACCGGCCGAAGATGCCGACGTCGGCGCCGCGGAAACCGTAGATCGCCTGGTCCGGGTCGCCGATCGCGGTCAGCCCGGCACCGTCGCCGCTGATCGCGCGGAGCAGGTCGTACTGCACCGGGTCGATGTCCTGGTATTCATCGACGCTGACGAACGGCCACCGCGCCCGCAGCCCGGCCGCGAGGGCCGGGTGCCCGGCCAGCAGCGCCGCGGACATCTCCGCGAGGCCATCGAAGTCCACCAGGCCGCGGGCGATGAGCTCCGCGCGCAGCGCCAGCCGGCCGTCCGGGTCGCCGGCCAGCTTGCGCCCGTCGCGCTCCGATCCGGTCAGCTCGGCCGCGACCCGCAGCAGGGCGGCCTCGTCCGCGACCCCGAACTGCGCCGGCAGGGCCGCCGCGTCGTGGTGCTCGCGCAGGATCCGCAAGCCCAGGCCGTGGAACGTGGTCACGGTGAGCTCGGCTGGGCTCATTCCTGGGCTCATTCCCAGCCGCCCCGCGCCCAGCCCGGCCAGCCGGTCCCGCATCTCCTGCGCCGCCCGCCGGGTGAACGTGAGGGCCAGGAACTGCCGGGCGGGCCGGCCCAGTTCGGTGACCTGGTAGGCGATGCGGTGGGTGAGCGTCCGGGTCTTGCCGGTGCCCGGCCCCGCGATGATCAGCAGCGGGCCACCGGCGGTGGCGGCGGCCCGCTGGTCCCGGTCCAGGCCCTGCAGTACCGATCCGCTGCCAGGAGCAGCCGTCGCAACGTCACCCCGGTTGGGCTCGGGCCGGTGAGCGGGGCGGGACACCCCGGTACGTTCCGCGGAAATTTTCTTCTCTCCACCGAAGGCCGGCAGGTCCGCCACGGCGAACAGCGCAGACGTCCCGCCGAGTTCATCAGGCCGGAACAGCCGGATGGTGCCGTACTCCCCGTCGTAGCCGGCGTCCCTGATCACCTCGCTCCGCCGCAGCCGGCCGATGGCCTCGGCGAACAGCGAACCGCCGACCCGGCGCAGGTCATCGAGCGGGACCTCGCGCAGGATGCTCAGTTCCGGCCCCAGGGCGGCGACCAGCCGGCCCACCTCGCCCGTCACCTTCTTGCTCTTCGGCCCGGTAGCGAGGATCTCCCCGATGATCTCCGGCAGCTGGACCAGGCTGGTGAAACCCGCCGCCCCGGCGGGCCGGAAGCCGGCCGGGCGGTCGGCCAGTTCCGCGACCCGGTGCAGGACGCCGACGGTCAGCGGCTTGCCGCAGGCGGGGCACCTGTCCTCCAGCGCGCCGGTCTGCTCAGGATCGAGGCAAACCCCGCACTTGCGGTGCCCGTCCAGGTGGTACTTCCCCTCTTCGGGAAAGAACTCGATGGTGCCATCCAGGCCCTGCCCGGTCCGCAGGGCCTCGGCCATCGCGAAGTAGTCCAGGCCGGTTCCGAACACCGTGGCCTCGCGGCCCAGCATCGGCGGCGAATGCGCGTCGGAGTTGCTGACCAGCCGGTAGGCATCCAGCGACGAGCAGGTCCAGTTCATGGCCGGATCCGACGACAGGCCGGTCTCCACGGCGAAGATGTGGCCGGCCAGGTCCCCGTAGCAGTCCGCCACCGCGTCGAAGCCGGACCTGGACCCCAGGACGGCGAACCACGGCGTCCACACGTGGGCGGGAACCAGGAAGCAGCCGGGACCGGCCGACAGGGTGATCTCCAGCAGGTCGCGCGAATCCAGGCCGAGGATGGGCCGGCCGTCGGAGGCCAGGTTGCCGACCGCGGCCAGGGCCGTGGTGATGGCCCCGGCGGCCTCGAAGTCCGGCGCGTAGATCAGGTGGTGGACCTTGCGGGTCCGCTCGTCGCGGCGGTAGATGGTGGAGATCTCGACCGAGAGCATGAAACGGACGGTGCCGGCGCAAGTGGCCGGGGAATCGCGCAGCAGCCGCCGTTCGAGCTCCGGGCGAACCCGGAACAACCCGGGCTCGGCCGGGATCAGGGTGTCCTTCAGTTCCGCGGCCCACCCGGGGTGGGTGAAGTCGCCGGTGCCGAGGACGGTGAGGCCCTTGCGCAGCGCCCACCAGGAAAGATGCTCGATGTCGCAGTCCTTGCTGCAGGCACGCGAGAACCGCGAATGGATATGCAGGTCGGCGTGGAACATGGCGGGTCCGATACTGCCACGCCCCACCGTCACGCGCGGGTTCCCCCGGAATTACGCCTCGGTCTGAAAGGCCGGCGCCCCCTCGCTGGTCACGCCCTGGCCGAGGTAGGCGGCGATGACGCGCGGATCGGTGCGGACGGCTTCGGGCGGGCCGTCGGCGATGACCTGGCCGAACTCGAGCACGACCACCCGGTCGCAGATGCCCAGCACCAGGCCCATGTCGTGCTCGATGAGCAGCATCGGCTGGCCCTGGTCGGCCAGGCCGCGCAGGCAGGCGCCCAGTTCCGCGCTCTCCCGCGTGTCCAGGCCGGCGGCGGGCTCGTCCAGGCACAGCAGCCGCGGCTTGGCGGCCAGCGCGCGGGCCACGCCGACCAGCTTGCGCTGGCCCATGGACAGCTGGGCGGGCATGGCCTCGGCCGCCCAGCCCATGCCGACCAGGGCCAGCGTCGGCCCGGCCGACCCGTCCCGGGCGCCCGTTCCGTCCCTGACGGCTACCGTCAGGTTCTCCCGCACGTCCAGGTCATCAAACAGTTCCGTGCTCTGCCAGGTGCGGCCGAGCCCGCGGCGGGCGCGCTCGTAGGGCGGCAGGCCGCTGATGTCCGCCCCAGACAGTTCTACGCGGCCGGTATAGCCCACGAAGCCGGAGACGGCGTCCACCAGTGTGGTCTTGCCCGCGCCGTTCGGGCCGATCAGGCCGACCAGCTCGCCTTCGCGGACCTCCAGGCTGACGTCGCTGAGCGCGTGCACGCCGCCGAACGCGACCGACAGGCCCGTGACGCGCAGCACGGCGGGGCCGCCGGCGAGGTCGCTGCGCGCCGGGGCTGGCTGGGCGCTGCGCGCCGGGGCGCTGCTGGCGGGGACGTCCGGCGCGCGGATCTCGGGCCGCTTGTGCGTCCGCCGGTAGAAGTCGCCGGCGACGCCCTCCGGGTTACGCAGCAGGGTGAATATCAGCAGTACGCCGCCGACCAGCAGGAACCAGTTCCCGTTCAGCCCGAACCACTTGTCAAGGGCGTACGGGATAAGCGCCTGCGCGGAGAGCAGGCCAGCGAACAAGGCGCCGGTGATGAGCGTGATGCCGCCCGCGTAGGCGAAGGCGATCAGGCTGAGCGCCGTCACCGCGTCGAACCGGTCGGCGCTCACGGAGCCGAAGTTGTACGCGTAAAGCACGCCGCCGACGCCCGCGATGCCCGCGGCGATGCCGAACGCGTACAGCTTCACCGTCCGCGGGTTGATCGCCGCGGCGGAGCAGCACGTGCACCTGGCGCTGAAGATCGCCGACCGCGGCTACATCCTGTCCCACGGCGAACTGGCGGCCAGCGGCCGCGCCGGACAGCTGAGCAAGGACCGCGCGTTGCTCGCGGCCAGCTATCTCGGCGAGGCGGGCGGGGCAGCAGGCGGCGGCGCCGGCTGAACGCCGCGGACAGATCCTCGTCGAGCCGGCGAACCGGGGGCATACCAGCGGCACGCTCTCCTGGCCTCTCCGCGGTGATCGTGGGAATCGCTGGCATTGACACGGGGTTCCCCGCTTGACAGCCGGCCCCGGCCGTAGCCGGGTGCCAGACTTCAGAGCATGGGAGCAGCAATGACCGAACAGCGGGTCACCGTGACCATCACCGACGCGGTGGCGGACGTCCGCCTGAACCGGCCGGAGAAGCGCAATGCCCTGGACGGGGCGATGTTCGCGGGCCTGGTCACGGCGGGCGAGCGGCTCAAGTCCGAGCCTGGCGTCCGGGCGGTCGTGCTGTCCGGTGCGGGGCAGGACTTCTGCGCGGGCCTGGATTTCGGCTGGTTCCGGGCCATGCGCGACGGCGAGCGGCTCAGCGCCCTGGTCGACCTGCCCCCGGGCCACGGCCCGGCCCGGCCCGGCCCGCAGGGCCCAGCCAGCAGCGCCGGCCAGCGTGCCGCCTACGTCTGGGCGGAGATCCCGGTCCCGGTCATCGCGGCCGTCACCGGGAACGCCCTGGGTGGCGGGTTGCAGATCGCGCTCGGGGCCGATATCCGCATTGTCGCTCCGGACACGAGGATGTCGGTGCTGGAGATCAGGTGGGGCCTGGTGCCCGACATGACCGGCACCCAGCTGCTGCCCGAGCTCGTCGGCCGGGACGTGGCCAAGGAGCTGACCTTCACCGGGCGCATGGTGAGCGGGGAGGAGGCCGTCGCGCTCGGCCTGGCCACCAGGGTCGATCCCGATCCGCGCCAGGCCGCCCTTGAGCTGGCCCGCTCGATCGCCGGCCGCAGCCCCGACGCCATCCGGGCGGCGAAGCGGCTGCTGGACCTGGCGGGCCGGGTGGACCTGGAGACGGGCTTCGCCGCGGAACAGGAGGAGATCGGCGCCCTGGTCGGCCACCCGAACCAGGCCGAGGCGGTCGCCGCGGAGTTCGAGCAGCGCCCGCCCCGGTTCACCGACCCCGGCTGACCCGATGCGGGTCGGTGAGTCATAGGGCACCAAGAGCTCGCCGCACCCGGGAAGTGATGGCCGCGCAGAGCCGGGCGTGCGGGCCTCCCGGCGGCGAGATGGCGCTGCATAAGATCGCCCTGTAGGCCAACATGAAGCGGCTGGCGGGTTCGCCGGCGCTCACCCTGGCCTGCCGCGTCCGGGTGAGGAGCAGCTGCATGGCGATCCGCGACCCCCTCACTCTCACCGAGGACCAGCGTGCCCTGCGGGACACCGTGCGCGATTTGCTGGCCGATCAGCTTCCCTCCGCCGCGTTGCGCGGCGTGCTGGACACCGACCCCGGCTACAGTCCGGAGCTGCACGCCCGGCTGGCCGGCGAGCTGGGCCTGACCGGGCTGACCGTGCCCGGGGAGTCCGGCGGCCTGGGCCTAGGACCGGCCGAGGCGTGCGTAGTGCATACCGAGCTCGGCCGCGTCCTGTACCCGGGTCCGCTCCTGGCCAGCCGCCTGGCGGCCGGGGCCCTGCTCGCGGCCGGGGACCGCAGGGCGGCCGGGGACGGCGGGGCAGCCGGATACTGGCTGCCGTTGCTGGCCGCCGGGTCGGTGACCGGGACGATCGCGGCCGCCGATAAGGACGGCCGCTGGTCATCGGGGCTCGGGCCCGTCCGGGCTCACCTGACCCACCGCGGCTGGCGGCTGTACGGCCGTTGCTGGTATGTCATCGCGGCGCACGTGGCGGGCGTGGTGGTGGTGTCGGCCCTGGCAGGCTCGGTGCCCGCGATGTTCCTGGTGGAGGCGGGGGCGCCGGGACTGCGGTCCTCCCCGCAGCCGGGCCTGGACCAGACCCGGCGGGTGTCCGTCACCGCCTTCGAGGCCACCCCGGCCATCCTGCTCAGCCAGGGTGAGGACGCGGCCGCCGCGCTGGACCGGGTCGAGCGCGATTTTCTGCTCGCCACCGCCGCCGAAGCGGTGGGCGGCATCGGCTGGTGCCTCGACGCGACCGTCGTGTACGCCGAGGACCGGGAGCGGCCGGTCGGCTCCTTCCGGGAAGTCGCCCACGTCTGCGTCGACATGCTCGCGGCCTTCCAGGCCGCCGAGGCGGCCGTCCGGTACGCCGCGGTGGCGGCGGCCGACGGCGCGGCCGCGGCCCCGAACGCGGTCCGGAGCGCCGCCCTGCAGGCCGGCCAGGCCTACCGCGAGGTGACCGAGGCCGCCATCCGCCTGTTCGGCGGCATGGGGTCGGCCCGGAAGCACGACACCCGCCTGTACTACCACCGGGCCTGGTCGGCCGAGCGCCTGTCCGGCGGCCCGCAGGCGCAGCGGGCCGCTCTCGCCGCGGCGGCCCGCAATGCGGCCGTCCGGGGAGCGGGACCGGATGCCCGGCGACCCCCCCGGCTACCCGATCCCCGTCACCCGGCCGATGGCGCGCGGCCAGGCCAGGCCATCCGGCCGGCCCAGCCCGGAGCGCCGGGTCCGGTATCCGGCTGAGGCTCAGTCCCGCGGCTCGCCCACCGAGGTGATGCCGGACAGGCCGGAGATAGTCAGGACCGGCACGAGCAGCGGCGCGGCCATCAGCCGGATCCGCGACACGTGCTCGAACAGGGCGTTGACGCCCGCGCTGTCCAGGTACTCCACGCCGGTCAGGTCCACGACGAACCGCCCGCCCTCCGGGGCGGCCAGGCCGAGCGCCTCACGGAACCGGTCGGCGTTGCTCATGTCGATCTCGCCCGCCGCGGTCACGACCGGGATCCCGTCGGCACCGGATCCGGTGGAGAGCTCAAGCGGAGTGGCCATGGTTGATCCTCAGGTACATGTCGACGGTGGTGCCGGACGGGCTGGGCACGATGGTCACCTGGTTCATCAGGGACCTCATCAGCGAGATTCCGTGCCCGCGGAGAGTGCGATCTCCTGGCGGCGAGGTCCGCCAGCGGCCGGTGTCGCTGACGGTCAGCCGCAGCTCGTCCGCGGTGGAGACCGCGCGCAGCCGGACCTGCTGGCCGGACAGGTGACGATGCCCGTGCTCGATCGCGTTGGCGATGGCCTCGCCGACCGCGACCAGCACGTCCTGGGCCACCCGCGCGCTGACGTCGCAGCTCCGCAGCCAGCCGCGCAGCTGCGCCCGCACCGAGGCGAGCCGTTCGGACTCGGCGGCGAACAGGACGTCGAGCGGAGCGGGATGGTGGTAGAGCACCAGGGCCACGTCGTCCTCGTAACCCCCGGCGGGGGCGAGCTGGGTCATGACCTGCGCGGCGAGGTCCTCCGGGGACGCCCCGCCGGCGGCCTGTATCGCCGCGCCGGCCGCGGCGATGCCGTCGGTGATCGGCCGGCCCCGGCGCTCGACCAGGCCGTCGGTGTACAGCAGCAATGCCGAGCGGGGCGGCAGGACGTAGGTGGCCTCGGTCCGCCCCGCCTCGGCGCGGATGGCCAGCGGCAGCGAGCGGCCGCCCTCGAGCAGGACGATCTGCCCGTCGGGATGGACGACGATGCCCGGCGGGTGAGCGGCGCTGGAGTAGGTGAGCTCGCCGGTGGCCGGGTCGAGGACGCCGCAGAACACCGTGGCGCACTCGGCTCCGGGCACGAATGACGCGAACCTGTCCATGGCGGTCAGGGCCGCCCCGGCCCTGGCGTCCTGCAGCAGCAGCGCACGGCAGGCGCTGCGCAGCTGGCCCATGACGGTGGCCGCGCCCAGGTCGTGCCCCACGCAGTCGCCGACCATGATGCCGATCCGCCCGTCCGGCAGCTCGATGATGTCGTACCAGTCGCCGCCCACCTCGAGCGGGCGGGTGGCGGGCTCGTAGCGCACGGCAAACCCGGCGGGCAGCCGGGACGGGCCGAGGATCGCGCGCTGCAGGGCCAGCGCCGTCTCGCGCTGCTGATCGGTCTGGTACGCGCGGTGCAGCGCCTGGCCGAGGTAGCCGCAGACCAGGCTGAGCAGGGTGCGGTCCTCCGTGGTGAGCGTCCGGCCGGAGCCGAGCTCGAGCCAGATCCCCAGGGTGCCCGCCGGGTGCTCGAGCCTGATGCCGGCGCCTCCCGGCGGGCCGTCCGCCGGGATCAGCACGGGCTGGTCCCGAAGCACGGCAAGGGTGCCGCGGAGCCCGGCGGGCAAGGCGTCCCAGGTGCGCGCGGAACCGGTCGAGGTCACCGTCACCTGGTCGGTTACCGTCCAGGTCGCCGCGGTGACCTCCCGCGCCCGCCACAGGCGGTGCAGTTCTTCCAGCGCCTCGTGCAGGACCTGGTCGGCGCTTCCGGCCCGGGACACCACCAGCCCCATCGCGGCCAGCGCCGCCTCCCGTTGCACCGCGTAGTGCTCGGCGGTGACGTCACGGAACGTCCCGACCAGCATGCGGCGGCCGTTTTCCGCGTCGCTGACCTCGTTGAAGCTGCCCGCGACCCAGATCCGGTGCCCGTCCCGGCGGTTGAGCGGGACCGTGAAGCTTCCGTTGCTGTCCCTCTTCATCCGCGTGAGGAGGTCCCAGAGCATCCGGTGTCCTTCGGGATCGGCCTGCTCGCCGGGCCACCACGGGTGAGGCACGTGGTACGGCAGCCCCTCGGGGCCGAACCCCAGGATCTCGGTGAAGGCGGCGTTTGTCTCCACGACCGATCCGTCCTCCTCGCGGAGGAAGAAGGCCTCGTGCAGCGAGTCGAGCAGGGCCGCGCGCCAGCGGGCCTGGTGGCTGCGCAGCCGCGCGAGCTCGACGTTGGCCCGGACCCGGGCCAGCAGCTCGGCCGCCGGGAAGGGCTTGACCAGATAGTCGTCCGCGCCGGCTTCCAGGCCCTCGATCGCGGCCTCCTGCCCCGCCCGGGCGGACAGCAGCAGGATCGGCACCTCCGCGGTGCGCAGGTCCGCGCGCAGCGCCGCGACCAGCTCCAGGCCGCCGAGGAGAGGCATCATCACGTCGCTGATGATGATGTCGGGCGGGTTCGCCCGGGCCGCCTCGAGCGCGGTCAGCCCGTTGGTGACGGTGGTGACCTGGTAGCCCGGCCGCAGCAGCCGCAGCAGGTACTCGCGCATGTCGGCGTTGTCGTCGGCGAGCAGCACGCGAGCCGGGGCGGGCTTGCCATCGGCGTCGCGGCGCCCGGCTCCGGCCGCCCGGGCGCCGGTGGCCAGCGCCGCGGGCGCGGCCTCCAAGGTGTCCGGGCCGGGCCCGGTCTGGCCGTCGGACGTGTCGTGCGCCGGCAGCCAGCGCATGGCCTCCAGCAGAAACGGGTTGGCGGCGGCCGGCGCGGTGAGCGACCCGCTCGCGGCGACCACGTTCTCGTCCGGCAGGTGCCCGCGGCCGAAGGGGATCCTGACCGTGAACGTCGTGCCGACCTGCTCGGTGCTGTCGGCGGTGATGGTGCCGCCGTGCAGCCCGACCAGCTCCCGGACCAGGGCGAGCCCGATGCCGCTGCCCTCGTTGGAGCGGGACGGCACGTTCTCTACCCGGTGGAAGCGGTCGAACAGGCGGGGTAGGTCCGCCGCGCCGATCCCCGCGCCGGTGTCCGCGACGCGCAGCACCGCGTCCGCGTCCTCGGCCCGCAGGCGGACGCTGACCGTGCCGGCGAAGGTGAACTTCAGCGCGTTGCTGAGCAGGTTGAAGACGACCTTCTCCCACATCTCGCGGTCCACGTAGACCGGCGCGGACAGTGACGGGCAGTCCACCGTGTAGCACATCCCCGCCCGCTCGAAGGCCGACTGGAAGACGCTGGCCAGCTCGGTGGTGAAGGCCCCGAGGTCGAGCGGCTCGAAGCTGGCCCCCATCCGGCCGGCCTCGATCCTGGAGAAGTCGAGCAGGGTGTTCACCAGCTTGCCGAGCCGAAGGCCGTTGCGGTAGATCACGTCCAGTTCCTTGGCCGCGGCCGTGTCGCCCGGGTCCAGCCGGGTCCGCAGCTCCTCGACCGGGCCCATGATCAAGGTGAGCGGCGTGCGGAACTCGTGGCTGACGTTGGAGAAGAACGTCGTCTTGGCCCGGTCGAGCTCGGCCAGCTCCTCGGCCCGGCGCAGCTGGGCCTGGTACGCCAGCGCGCCGTTCACCAGTGCCGCGGTCTGCTGGGCCACCAGGCCCAGGAACGACTGGTAGGCGTCGTCCAGGGCCCGGCCGGCGCTGGCGGCCAGCACGATCGCGCCGACAGGCTCCTCGCCGGCTCCCGCGGGCAGCGGCAGCACCATCGCCTGGCCCGGCGCCCTCGCCCAGCCGCCGGCCGGAAGCGGCCCGAACCGGGCGATCACGTCGGTGAGCGTGACCGGCTGGCCGCTGCGCAGCACCTCCTCCACCGGCCAGCCGCCGGGCCCGCCCGGCACCGGGGACGGCTCCTGGCCCGGCTCCTGGCCCGGCGCGCTGCTCCTGGCCGCCACCGGGCCGCCGCCAGGTCCCCGCAGGTAGACGGCGGCGAACGGGACCACCTCCCGGGCCCGCCCGAGGGCCTGGACGACCAGGTCGCACGCCTCGGCCACGCTGCGCGCCTGCCCGGCCTGGGCGCCGAGGTCCTGGAGCACGGCGAGCCGGCGCCGGCCGACCACCTCCTCGGTGGTCTCCTGCACCGCCGTGAACACCCCGCGCACGGTCCCGTCGTCGTCGTGCAGCGGGCTGTAGGAGTAGGTCCAGTAGGTCTCCTCCCAGTAGCCGTGCCGGTCCATCGGCAGCAGCAGGTCCTCTGACCAGGTGGCCTGCCCGGTGTGCAGCACGGAATCGAGCATCGGGCCGACCGTCTGCCAGATCTCGGTCCAGACCTGCTCGCCCGGCCGCATGACCCCGGGGTGCTTGTCGCCCATCAGCGGCAGGTACGCGTCGTTGTAGAACATGTACAGCTGCTCGCCCCACCAGACGATCATGGGGAAGCGGGAGGTCAGGCAGATGCGGCTGGCGGTACGCAGGCTGGCTGGCCAGTCCCGCGGCTCGCCGAGCGGAGAGCTCGCCCACGGGTACGCGCGCATCCGGCGCGCCATCTCGCCGTCACCCGGGAAGGTCAGCTCCGCCGCATCGGGGCTCCCGCCCTCGCTCATGGCCTCAGCCCCTCACTTGTCCGTCAGGCTGCCGAGCCACCTGGAACTTCCCGGAGCAGGATAATCCAATCCTCGCCGTGGGGCCGGCCTGCCGGGGCTGGCCGGCCCGGCTGCGGCCGGTCGCCGCGGTGCGGGCGGCGTCAGTAATTTCTGGCCTAACGTGCCGTGGTTCGTCCCGCCCGGACCGCTGGTGGGCGCCTCGAACCCGACGCAGTCGGTGACCGGAAGCCGCGGATAACGGACCAGCCGGGCGTCCCAGGCCGAACGGCCGCAGCGGAGATACGCGGTTCCCCGGCGCGTCTCGTTGACGTTGGCGTAGCGGCAGCTCAGGCACTGCCCGGGCTCCTCGCCGAGCTTGGCCCAGGCCGGATTCTCTGCTGTCACTGATCAACCTCGCGGTGTCGCCCAGAATCTACCGTGTCCGGGCGTCCGCCGAGGGGAGCCGCCCATGCGCAGGACCGTGTCACCATGGCTCCGTTCGGCCGGTTACGCGTAACATGGCCTGGTGGCGGATACCCGCAGCTGCCTCACACTGACCTCGGGCCTGGGACCGTTAACCGGCGCCCGGCTGGGAGGGTGACCGGCCATGGGCAAGGCCCTGACCATCCAGGCCCGCCGTGAACCTGGGTACGTGGTCGTCACCGTGGCCGGAGAGGTCGATATCGCCACCGTGGCCGCGTTGCGCGAGCGCCTGTCCGCCCTGGCGGCCGGCGGCCTTCCGCTGGTCGCCGACCTGGACCAGGTCAGCTTCATTGACGCGACCGGGCTGGGGGCCCTGGCCAGTGCGGCCCGCCTGGCGGCTGCCCGCGGGGTGAGCCTTTATGTGGTCTGCGCCCAGCCCCAGACCCGGCGGCTGTTCCGTATCACCGGGCTGGACCGTCAGATACCCCTGGCCCGCGACCTGGCCGAAGTGCTCCATGCCCTGGAGCCCGGCCAGTCGTGAGACCGCGGCTCGTTCTCCGCGGGTACGGGGCTGAGGCCCGGTCGGCGACCCAGGCGGCGATCTGGGTGCGGGACCGGAAGCCGAGCTTGGCCAGGATGTTGGCGACGTGCCGGGCGGCGGTGGTCGGGCTGATGCACAGCTCCTCGGCGATGGCCTTGTTGCTGTGCCCGGTGGAGATCAGCGCGGCGATCTGCTGTTCCCGGCGGGTCAGCGAGCTGGGCGGGGCGGCCGCCACCTCGTAGGCACCGGCCACGCCCGGCGCCCGGCTGTCGTCGGGCAGGTCGTCTTCCAGCGCCAGGGCGACCGCTTCCTCGCTGCTCAGGGCCAGGCCGCGGGCCCACAGCCGGGCCACCTCGGCGTCGCCGAGGCGGCGCGCCGGAGCCAGGTAGCGTTCGGTCCGGGCGCCGGGCAGCGACGGCAGCCCGGCGGCCTCCCGCAGCGCGCTGGCCGCCGCGACCAGCTGCACGGCCAGTTCGGGCCGGTGTTCGTCAACGGCCAGGGCGGCGCAGGCCTCCAGCCCGCGTGCCACCCCGATGCGTGAGCCGGTGGCCTGGCTGAGCTGCAGGCTCCCGGCCAGGTGCGGCCGGGCCTGCCCGGTCGCACCGAGGTCCAGGGCTACCCGCCCAGGCCGGCCAGGCACCGGGCGATCTCCGGCCGGGCGCCGACCTCCTGCAGGACCGGCAGCGCCTCGACGTAGCGGCTGTGCGCCTCGCCCGGGTGACCGCGGAGCCTGGCCAGGTCGCCGAGACCGAGCAGGGCCCGGGCCGCCCCCCACTGCTGGTCGATCCGCCGCATGACGGCGACCGAGGCGCGGGCCAGCTGTTCGGCCTCGCGCAGCTGGCCCGTCCCGGCGGCGAGCGCGGCCCGGGTGCCCAGCGCGTAACCCTCGTTCCACCCGTCACCCGCCGCCTGCGCGATGGCCAGCGCCTCGTCCGCGCTGGCCGCCGCCTCGCCGGTCCGCCCGGTGTGGAGCGTGATCTCGGTGAGCAGGTTCAGCCCGACCGCGGTCCAGAACTCATCGCCGGCCTCGCGGCACAGCTCCAGCCCCGCACGGACCAGTGATTCGGCCGCGGCGGGATCGCTGGGCAGGGCGAGCTGCGCGCGCACCACGGTGGCCGCGCCGCGGACCCCGGCCGGGACACCCTCCGCATCCAGGGCCAGGAACGAGTCCAGCCACTCGCGGCCTTCGGCGAAGGTCCCCCACACGATCCAGCACGGGCTGACCGCCGCGCAGATCCGCAGGCCCGTTTCCGCGTCGGCGTCTTCCAGGCACCAGGTCAGCACCCGGGCCACGTTGCCCGCCTCGACGTCGTACCGGCGCAGGGCGTCCACCCGGTCCGGCCAGGAGGCCGGGATCCGCGCCAGCCCGAGGGCCCCGTTATGCTCCGCGGTCTGCAGGCTGTAGTCGCGCAACCTGTGCCGGAACGGGCCGGCCTCGCCGGTCTCGGCCAGGCGGACGGCCGCGTATTCCCTGATCGTGTCCAGCATCCGGTAGCGCACCTGGCCGAGCACGGCCGGCTCGGTCCCCACCAGCGACTTGTCCACCAGCGCGGCGAGCAGGCCAAGCACGTCCCCGGCCGGGATCTCGTCGTCGGCGCACACCTGCTCGGCCATCTCCAGCGACCATCCCGCGAACACGGACAGCCGCCGGAACAGGATCCGCTCGGCCGGGTCGAGCAGCTCATGGCTCCACTCGATGGTGGCGCGCAGTGTCTGCTGCCGGGGCGCGGCGGACCGGTCGCCCGCGGTCAGCAGACCGAACCGGTCGTCCGTGCGGGCCTTGATCTGCTCCGGTGACAGCACTCGGACCCGGGCCGCGGCGAGCTCGATCGCCAGCGGCACGCCGTCCAGCGCGCGGCAGATCGCGGCGACGGCCGCGGCGTTGCCCGCGTCGACGGCGAACCCGGGCCGGGCCGCCGCCGCCCGGTCGGCGAACAAGCGGACCGCCTCGCAGCGGGCCACGTCCCCGGCGTCCTGCCCGGCGTCGGGCGGGGCCACCGAGAGCGGCGGCACCTGCCAGGCCGTCTCACCCGCGATGCGCAGCGGCTCGCGGCTGGTGTTCAGCAGCCGCAGTCCTGGCGAGTCGGACAGCAGCCGCCGGCTTAGCTGGGCGCACGCCTCGATCAGATGCTCACAGTTGTCCAGGGCCAGCAGCAGGCGGCGCGGCCGCAGCGCGTCGGCCAGCGTGTCCAGCAGCGGGCGTCCGGCCTCCTCGCTGACGCCGATCCAGGCCGCCACGCGTGAGATCACCAGGTCGGGCTGGCGCAGGTCGGCCAGCTCGACCAGCCAGATCCCGTCGGGAAACTCATCCGCCGCCCCGGACAGGATCCGCAGCGCCAGCCGGGTCTTCCCGATGCCTCCTGGCCCGCACAGGGTCAGCGCGCGCACCTGCCGCAGCATCCGGCGCAGCTCGGCGATCTCGCGCTCACGGCCGATGAAACGGTTCGGTTCCTCGGGCAGATGAGCCTGGGTCTGGTCCACGTCACGGTTCCCGGGTCAGGCCGGCCTGGCTGCTGATGCACGATCGATCGCGTCCGGGCCACGGCGGGCATGCCTTGAGTAAACCCGAACGCGGCCCGCTTGGCCCAGCCTCCGGGCAATTGGCGGCGGATACCCCGCCCGGGTGCCGGCCAGAAATACACAACGGCGTACATAATCCGGGCGATGCGGGCTCCGGCGGCGCTCCGTACGCTCAGGATGCTGGCGAAGCCTGGGCCGTTACCGGGGAGGACGCCGACGGCGTTCCTGGTAGTGAGGAGCGGCCCGGCTCGCCGGTCTTTCCCGGCGAACAGCCGTGCCGCGGAACGCCTTACTTCCGGCCGAGGCCGCAGTACTCGTCCATGTCCCGCACGCCACCGGCGTCGTCCGGGTCCGGCCGCCACCGGGGACACGGCACCAGCCCGGGCTCGATCAGTTCCAGGCCCTCGAAGAAGACGGCGATCTGCTCGGGGCTGCGCAGGCGGTAGGGCGTGGGAGCTACCTCGTTCCACTGCCGTACCGCCTCGATCACCCGCTCGCCGCTGACCTCGCTGGTGGAATGGGTGATGGCCAGGTAGCTGCCGGCCGGCACCGCGGCCAGCAGCCGCCGCACGATCCCCTTGGCCTCATCGTCGTCGCCGACGAACGGCAGGATCCCCAGCATGGTGATGGCCACCGGCTGGGTGAAATCCAGCGTCGCCGCCGCGCCACGGAGAATCGTGCCGACATCGCGGGCGTCGGCGTCGATGTAGTCGGTGGCGCCCTCGGGGCTGCCGATCAGCAGCGCCCGGGCGTGGGTCAGCACGAGCGGGTCGTTGTCGACGTAAACGACCCGCGATTCGGGCGCGACCCGCTGCGCGACCTCGTGGGTGTTGTTGGCCGTCGGCAACCCGGTCCCGATGTCGAGGAACTGGCGGATCCCGGCGTCCGCGGCCAGATACCGCACGACTCGTGCGAGGAATCCGCGGGAGGCGCGGGCGATGTCGACGATCTCGGGCAGGACGGCGATCGTCTGGTCACCGGCCAGCCGGTCGATGGCGTAGTTGTCCTTGCCTCCCAGCCAGTAGTTCCAGATCCGGGCCGAATGCGGAACCGTGCTGTCGATCCCGGTTCCGCCGGCGTCGCCTGCCACCGTCGATTACCTCCCCGTGCGCCATAAATCCCCCCTCATTGTGCCGTAACGCCGTGACCGTGGTGGGCGAAGCGCGTGAGCGAGCGAACCGCGGGCTCGGCCGCCGCTTCATTATCGGTCAGCTGACCGATGTCTCTCACTGCAACTTGCAGCAGCATTTGTCGTGCAACCCGGCACCCGGCCCCGTGAGGCCGCGCTCAGCGCGGCTGCCCCAACTGGTCTGCTTGAGGAACCGATGAACACCAAGGCGCCACCTCGTCCGACGCTCGCGTTCCACGGAGAGCGCCCATGACCATTCATGCCCCATCCGGCACCACGTCGTTCGACGCCTGCCTGCGGTTGTTCGAGCGCTACCCGCTGGCGATCACGCTGGACACCGCGGACGGCGGGTCCCTGTCGATGGTCCTGCTCAACCGCGCGGCCGGGCTGGCTGGTTTCTTCGTCCTCACCCAGGCCCGCGATGACCTCTTCGTCCTCCGCTCATGGAACCGCTACGACGGGGTCGAGCACCGAATCCGGCCGGGAGAACCGGTGCCAGGCGCGATCCGCCAGCTGATCGCCGGCGGCATGCCGGTCCCTCATGACGGCGCGCTGCTCGGCTGGATCAGCGACAACCAGGTAACCGCCGTGCTGGCGGTGCACTGCCCGCCGCCAAAACCCTGGGACGAGCCGGACCCCTTGGTCCCGGCCCCCGAGATCCGGGTGATGCCGATGGCCGGCACCAGCGAACTTCTGCACTGGCCGCCGTTCACCGCCAGCCCTTTCGACGACGGGCGACTGTGGGAGTACGTCCAGTGGGGCGAGATCGTCGACCTCGTCCCTCTCGTCACCCGGAGCGCCGGAGGCGTCTTCTGGGTACCGTCTCCGGACCGGCGCAGCGCCCGGCACGGGTATGTCGCGGTCGTCGGCAACCTGCCGGCTGACGAGTACTGGCTGCCGGCCGGCGTCTACATGGATCACTGGATGCTGCGCGAGGGCATCCAGCCCCCGCCCGTAGGCTGGCTGCTGACCCTGCCCGGCGTCGTGGACCTGGCCGATGCCCTGAGCTGAACCAGCTAGACCGTCTCGGCCGGGCGTGACCGCGACGCTGGCTCCCACTCGGTGGGCGGCTGGCCGGTGCTGGCCGGGCCCGTGATGGGCGTCCGGTCGCGGTCCCACCCGGCCAGGGCCGTCACGCCGAGGACCGCGGCGATCGGGATCAGGGAAAACTGCGGCAGCTCGTACCGCCAGTCGAAGGTGGCGATGATGAACGGGGGCACGACCATGAATACGGTGCCGAGCGTGAAGAGCAGGCAGGGGCCGCGCAGCCTGCTGCGGCGGGCCCGGCCGATCCCGGCCAGGCCGGCCAGGCCCAGCGCGAGGCCGGCGGCCAGCAGCGGGCCGGGCACGTGGAAGTCCCGCTCGTAGCCGGTCAGGAAACCGGCCAGCGCGGGCTGAACGCGCGGGCCGCTGCCGCTGTACGTGCGGAGCGCCGCCATCTCGTCCTTATCGTGGTCGCCGGGGAAGGACGGCTGGAAGTCGTGGTACCTGGTCGGGTACTTTTCTGGTCCGTCCCCGCGGACCGGGGAGAAGCTGTACAGCACGTCGTCCGCCACGACCTTCAGGTAGGTCAGCGGCTGGTGCTTGATGATCCGCCAGTCGAAGTCGTTGATGATCTGGCCCTTGCTCAGCCCGTCGGTCGGCTTGAGGGTCACCTGCGGCGACTGTTTCGCCCACATGTAGAAGTCCGGATTGCGCTGAGCCGGCGGCTGCTGCGGGCACAGGTGCTGTTCGTACGAGGGCAGCGGCAGTCCCGTGCACTGGGCGAACGGCGCGATCCGCCCGTACAGGAACTCGCTGTTGTAGGTGACGAAGTTGTACGTCCCGAACCACGAGCTGAACCAGCCGACGTAGGCCAGCACCGGGATCAGGCAGCCGGCCAGCAGCAGCGCCGCCCGGCCCGCGAGGCGCCGCCACGGCCGGATCATCACCACTAGATAGAGCAGGGCGGGGATCATCACCAGCAGGTCGGATTCCCTGACGAGCGTGGCGGCGGCGATCAGCAGCCCGGCCACGGCGGGCGCTGCCTTGCCGATCGCCTCACGCTTCCACACCAGCACGACCAGCGCCACCGCGACCAGGAACGTCGCGCTGACGTCGGTGAGGATGTACTGTTCGAGGTCGAGCTGGAGGGGGTCGAACAGCACGGGGATGGCCGCCAGCGCGGCCAGCCAGCGCCGGGCGCCGAAGTGGAGGCAGGTCGCGTAGATCAGCACCGCCGTGGCCAGCCCGAGCAGGTGCTGCACCGCCACGACCGACGCCAGGTTGTGGGCCAGCACGGCCGGGATGAGCAGTATCGAGTAGCCGCTGGTGCGCAGCCAGTCCGGAATCCACTGCCCGATGATGAAGTTGTGCGCGTACTGCAGGTACCGCTCGCTGTCCGGGAAGATCAGCGCCTGCTGGTAGGCCAGCTGGACCACAGCGCGCAGCGCGGTGGCGCACACGGCGATGACGGCGAACAGCCAGTGCTGGCGCAGTGCCCGCCGGCTGCGGCCGGCCAGCTCGTGGGCGAGGCGCCGGGACTGGGTGAGCGCCGGCCTGGCCAGGCGTGACCCGCGCGACGCAAACATGGTCCCCAGCTAACCGCATCCGCGCCACCGGATGCGCCGCTTTGCTGGCAACTCACTGTGACGATGCCCCGATACTCATGTTCTGCCTCAGAGTGACGCCTGGCCCCGCCGCGGTCGCCTACCATGCAGGGCATGGATTCCCTGGCGTTGGGGTGGGCGGCCGGGCCGGGCAGCGGCCCCGGTTGCTCTCGCCCGGGGTGACGCCATGACCCAGGGTCCGGTTACCAAGGCGCCAGATCCCGCCGCGGCGCAGGTCCCCAGGCTCGCCGAGCCGCCGATCCCCGGCGGCCGGGTCGAGGCGCTGATGGGCGTACTCATCCGGACCCTCAAGTCCAGCCCGCTGGCCCGGCCGCTGCCCGCGGTGTCGCTGTCCGCGCTCGGGCTCGGGCTGCTGGCCTTCGTCGGGCTGTGCGCCACCGCGCCCGGCGCGAGCGAGGCGGCACTGCCGGTCTTCCTGCCGCTCACCGCCCTGGCCCGCCGGCTGGACGCGCCGGTGCTGTCCGCCGACGTCACCAACGCGATCATGTACCCCGCCATCACGTTCTGCTGCCTGGGCCTGGCCGGGATGCTGTGGGCGAACAGCCGGGGCTGGCAGCCGAACCCGCGGCGCGTCTTCTGGACCGCGGTGGCGGTGGTCGCGGTAGTGGTGAACATCACACCGGTGGGCAGCTCGGATCCGGCCAGCCTGGCCGCGTACGGCCGTATCGCCGCGCTCGGTCACGACCCCTATACCTACCTGCCCGCCAATCTGCCCGGCGGTGCCAGCAATCCGTACGTCGCCCTGGTCGACCCCCGATGGCGGTCGGCCCCCTCGGTATACGGCCCGGTGGCCACGTGGACGCACCTGGTCGCGGCGCTGGCCGGCGGCAGCAGGCCGTGGCTGACCATCTGGGTCTTGATGATCATGACCGGGGCCGCGTACCTGGCCGCCGGGTACCTGCTGCTGCGCTCGGCGGCCGACCCGGTGCGGGCCGGCCTGATCTGGGCCGCGAACCCGCTGCTGATCTACGTACTGGTCATGGGCGGGCAGCTGGACGCCTTCGTCGCGCTGGCCGGGATCGCGGCGATCCTGATCTCACGCCGCGGCGCGACCGTCTGGCATGACCTGGTCACCGGCGTGCTGATCGGCGTGACCATGGGGATCAAGATCAACGCGGCGTTCGTCGCGCTGGGCATCGCCGTGCCGCTGATCCGCGAGCGCGCCTGGGCGCGCCTCCTCCGCACCGCCGCCGCGGCGGCCGTGGTCACGTTCGGGCTGTACTACTTCACCTACGGCCTGAACGCTCTCCGGCCGTTGCCGGAGGCCTCAGGGCGGGTCATCTCGCCGTCGTTCTGGCGGCTGTTCCAGATCATCGGGGACCATCTGGCCGCCCCGGCGACGATCAACACGCTGATCGGCGTGCTGTGGCCGCTGCTCCTGCTCGCTCTGGCCTGGTACCTGTACAACCGGTTGTCCCCTGACGTGCCCGCCGTGCTCGCAGCCACCTGCGCGCTGACCTTCGCCTGGGTACTGGTGGCCCCGTGGTCGCTGCCCTGGTACACCGCGGTGGCGTGGGTGACGCTCGCCCTGTTGCCGCGCAACTCGCTGACCCGCTGGCTCACGCTGGCGACCTTGGTGCCCGCGCTGCTGCACTTCAGCGCCGGGCAGCCGGACAACCATCCGGGCGGCCCGGCCCCGACCCCATGAGACACCGTAAGACCCGATAGGACCCGTGGACCAGTACCGCGTGTGGGCCAGCCAGGCCGCCGGCGCGCTGCAGCGCTGGTACAACCCGAGGACCGGGCTGTGGAAGACCGCGGGCTGGTGGAACTCCGCCAACGCGCTGACCGCGGTGATCCAGCACAGCCAGCGGACCGGCGAGCGCAGCTACCGGTATGTCGTCGAGACCACGTTCGGCCGGGCCGGGCAGGTCAACCCGGGTTTCAGCAACGAGTACTACGACGACGACGGCTGGTGGGCCCTGGCTTGGATCGCGGCGTTCGACCTGACCGGCGACGCGCGGTACCTGGACCTGGCCCGCGCTCTGTTCGCGGGGATGGCGGCCGGCTGGGACGACGTGTGCGGCGGCGGCCTGTGGTGGACGCGCAGGAAGACCTACAAGAACGCGATACCGAACGAACTGTTCCTGCTTGTCGCGGGCCGCCTGCATCAGCGCGCCGCCGGTCCCGGCGGCTATCTCGACTGGGCGCTGCGCGAGTGGCAGTGGCTGCGGGCCAGCGGCCTCATCGGGCCGGCCGGCCTGGTCAACGACGGGCTGAGCCCCGAAGCCGCCGGATGCGCCAACAATGGCGGAACGACCTGGACCTACAACCAGGGCGTGATCATCGGCGGGCTGGCCGTGCTGAGCGGGATCACGGGCGATGACGCCTACCTCGACCAGGCCGAAGCCATCGCCGGGGCGGCGCTGCGCGACCTGACGGTGCCCCCGGGCATCCTCACCGAGCCGGGCGAGCAGCAGACCGCGCGCAGCGACCGCGACCGCCCTCAGTTCAAGGGCATCTTCGTCCGGCACCTGTACGAGCTCCACCAGTACCGTCCGCGCCCCGGATACCGCGACTTCATCCTGGCCAACGCGAGCTCGCTGTGGCGCAACAGCCGCAACCACCGCGACCAGGTCGGCCTGGCCTGGACCGGCCCGTTCGACCGGGCCGACGCGGTCCGGCAGGGATCCGCCCTCGACGCGCTCAACGCCGCCGTGGGCCTCACCTCCAGCCCTGCCTCTCCAGCCCTGCCTCCCCAGCCGGGCCCGCCCGCCCGTAGCCGGGGTACCTGATTTATCGTGGGCTCACACGTGCCGGAGGTGCTGACGTGCCCGATGACCAGGGTAACGCCGCGTCAGGCGGCCATCGTGGACCTTAACCAGGGGCTGGTTGACCTGGTGGCCGTAGCGCTGGTAGCTGCGCTCACGCCGCTGGTGGTGGCTGCCCTGCCGGGCCCCCGCATTCCGCAGGTTGTCCTCTTCTTGCTGGGCGGCGTCCTGATCGGCCCGCACGTGCTCGGCCTGGCCGAGACGTCCAACATCCAGCTGCTGGCCAATATCGGGCTGGGCTTTTTGTTCCTGCTGGCCGGTTATGAGCTGGACCCGGGCTTGCTGCGGCAACAGCCGGGCAAGCTGGCGATCGCAGGCTGGCTGATCTCGGCCGTGCTCGCCGTGGGGGTGGCAGCGGGGCTGACCGCGGCCGGCTACATCAAGGACTACGTGCCGGTCGGGCTGGCGCTGACCACCACGGCTCTGGGCACGCTGCTGCCCATTCTGCGGGACAACGACATGCTCACCGGACAGTTCGGCCAGCACGTGTACGCCGCGGGTGCGGTCGGGGAACTCTTCCCGATCCTGATCATCGCGGTCTTCCTGACCCAGCGGGGGCATTTCATCGCGCTTGCCTCGGTGGCGCTGGTGGGGGTGCTCGCCATCGCCCTGTCCGCCGCGCCCTGGCTGGCCAGGAGCGGCACGGTGCAGCGGATCATCCGGGAGGGCCAGGACGCGACCGGGCAGACCACGCTGCGCTGGGCGGTGGTGCTGCTGTTCCTGCTGCTGGCCATCGCCAGCCGGTTCGGCCTGGACGTCGTGCTCGGCGCCCTGCTGGCCGGGATGGTGCTGCGGGCCTGGACTCGCCGGTTCAACATGGACACCGAAGGCCTGGAGCGTAAGTTTGACGCGGTCGGCTACGGGATCTTCATCCCGATCTTCTTCATCTCCTCCGGGATGACGCTGGATCTGAAGGCGATCAGCCAGGACCCGCTGCGCCTGCTGCTCTTCTTCGGGCTGCTGCTGATCGTCCGTGGCCTGCCCTCGCTGCTGGTCTACCGGCGTACCCTGGCGGCGCGGCAGCGCGCCGAGATGACGTTCATCACCGCCACCACGTTGCCGCTGCTGATCGCCCTGGCCGAGATCGGCCAGCGGGATGGGGTCATGCTCCCCGCCACTTCCGCCGCCCTGATCGGCGCGGGCGTGCTGTCGGTCCTGGCCTTTCCCCTCATCGCGGTCGGATTGCACCGGTCAGCGCCGCTCACCCCGGCCGACGTCGGGATCACCGCGGCCCAGACGGCCGCCGAAACCAGCGGACCACAGGAGAATCCCGGCCAGCACGGCCTAGACGGCTAGCCCGGCTCGCCGCCATGCGGGCGGGTTGGGAGCGGATCGTTGTCGGCCTTCATGGTGGCCGGTGCGGTCTGCGTCAAGACGACGACACCGGCGCACATCACCGCGAAACCGGCCGCCGCCAGGGCCAGCACGGCGCCGTCAGATGTGAAGTGCTCGCTGAACAGCCACACGCTCAGGGCGATGCTGACGATCGGATCGACGATCACTATGAAGGGCTGAGAGGCCCGCAGCGGCCCGACGTGCAGCGCCACCTGCATAAGGAACAGGGCCGCCACACTTCCCGCCGCCAGCGCATAGACGGGCCAGTGGGTGAACATCCCGCCCACGCCGAACTGGGTCAGCGTGTCGGTGGTGGCCTTGATGAACGCGGCCACCAGGGCCCACATGACCGCCGAGGCCGAGCCATACAGCGCCGCGCGCAGGCTCGGGGACCCCCACCGCGCCACGGCCGCCAGGACGCCGGCGCAGGCGCAGCAGGCCAGCCCGGCCGTGAACCAGTGCTTACCGGCAGGCGTGGGCTGGCCGCCTCCAGGCTGCCCCGCAACGACGAACACGGTCAGGCCCACGCAGGTCACGGTGGCGGCGATCCAGGTGACCGCGCGGATCGACTGGTGGATCCAGAACCGGCGCAGCAGGAGCATGAAAACCAGTTCGGTGGCCAGCACCGGCTGCACGATCGACAGCAGGCCATCGTGCAGGGCCAGGGCCTGGAACACGAACGCCGCCACCAGGGCCACCCAGCCGAACAGCCACAGCGGATTGCGGAACAGGTACACGACCAGCCGCCAGCCCGAAGACCGGCGCGGCGCTTCGGTACTGGCAATGTGCTGGGTGGCCTCATTGACCGCGTTGGACAGGGCGGCCAGCAAGGCGAAGACGATCACCATGTCAGCCGCCCCACGCCGGCTGCCACGGCGGCTGCCCGTCCCCGGCCTACGCCGCTCGGGTACGTGATCTCCTGCACCGCCGTCGGCCCTTCCCGCTTCGAACTCGTCAGCTGACCCCAGGCGTCAAGGTCCAGGCCGTCCCCTCCCCAGGCCGGGAGGCTGAGGACGATCCCGCGGGTTTCCCCGGCTCTTAGCTGGTTGTATCCTGCGGCATCACGGGAGCGCGTGCATCACCCGGCAGGGATGGCTGCTGCTCCCTGGCATCCCCGGGGCGGCCAGGAGACCGTCAGACCGCGCCGCGTGGAGCGCGGTGTACGCGGGCCCGGAAGGCCAGGTCGAAGCACGCAGCGACGAGCGCCGCCGCGGCGAGCGCCGCCGCGGCGAGCGCCGCCGCGGCGAGCGACAGGGCCAGGCCGGCCCGGAAGCCCGGCGGGCTGTAGCTCCAGGTGACTACGCCGAGCCCGGGCGGGACGTCGACGGCCTGGACCAGGCCGTCGACCTGGACGGTCAGCGCGACGGCCGGGCCGTGCCGGGGCTGCCAGGTGGCGCTCCAGCCGTCAATCGCCGCCACCGAGCGGACTACGCGGGCCCCATGCGGGGAGTAGACGGTGGCCGCGGCCGGCTCGGCGGGCGCACCACCGGAACCTCGCAGCCACGCCCCTGACAGGGGCCGGCCCGCGAGGGCCTCGATGCGCAGCGGCGGCTGGGCGAAGCGGTTGGCGAAGACCGCGAACGGGCCGTCGAAACCGGCGAACTCCCAGTGGGGCGGGACCAGGGCATCCTGTAGCTGTCCGTCGGCCACGAGGACGCTTCCGCCGGCCACGGTCACCGACGGTGGCCCCAGCGATCTGG
>Ga0208324_1000062_pt1 | contig 71324 bp, 65 predicted proteins | sample Sb_taG_2_FD_187707 | JGI IMG/M metagenome (GOLD analysis project Ga0208324, IMG submission 187707) | Peat soil microbial communities from Weissenstadt, Germany - Sb_50d_5_LS metaG (SPAdes) (version 2) | ecosystem: Environmental > Terrestrial > Soil > Wetlands > Peat | place: Germany... | reverse complement strand
TTTCCCTGGCAGGCGAGCCGGGCAGGAGCCCGGCAGCCGAGCTGCAACCCCGGGGCAGGTGAGGACCAAGCCGATTTCACCGCACAGGGCCGCGCTATATGGCCCCCGAGATCCTTGCACCTGCCATCGACCTGGCCAGCGCAAGTTCCTGCCGCATGCAGCTGCCGGCTCCATGACCAAGCTGGTGATCCCTTGGTGATGGAGCGGCACCGGGTAAAACTAACATACTGTAATGTAACGGACAACTCACCACTAACTGATTGCAATTCGCGCATATCGCCGAATCGGCGCGGGTGCTAATCGCGCTTGATAAGCCAAGCACTGCGCACAGAACGTTTAGTTCGGTGTGCTGCGGCAGCCTGTTGGCTGTTCCGGCTGTGAACTGCTGGCCGTACCAGGCCAGGGGGCTGTTGACGTGTGATGCCCCGGTGGGGGATCGCCGTGGCCGGGCCGGGCCGAGCTGTACGCGTCCGGCGGCTGCGGTTATGGTACCGGCGTGGGGTGGTCTGCGTCTGCCGCGCTGGCGGATGGCGTGCATGGCTTCCCGGCCGCTTTGACCAGTTTCGCCGGCCGGGCCGGGCCGGTGCGCGAGGTGGCGGGGCTGTGCAGGAGCGTCGGCTGGTGACGGTGACCGGGCCGGGCAGGTCGGGGCAAGACCCGGCTGGCCGCCGAGGTCGCCCGGGCGGGCCGGTCCGCGGACGGGACGTGGCTGGCCGAGCTCGCGCCCGTGGCTGACCCGGCGCTGGTGGCCACCCGTGGTGGCGGCGGCCTTGGGGGCACGCGAGCAGCGCGGATGCGGACCATGGAGGCGGTGGCGCGGGTGCTGGCCCGGCAGCAGTTGCTGCTGGTGCTGGATAACTGCCAGCATGTGATCGGCGCGGCCGCGGAGCTGTGCACCGGGCTGCAGGCTGCCTGGCGCGCCGGGCGGCAGGTGGCTGAATGCCTCGCGCAGCGCGGCATGAGCCTCGGCCGCCAGCAGGTCCTGCTCAGACGCTCTGACTGACGTGGTCGGCCTTGGCGGCGTCCAGCCGGTGCCTATGGCAGATGGACCAGATCAGCGGGTCGTACCGGTCCACCAGCGCGTCCCGCGCCTGTCGGGTGGGCCCAGGATAGGGCGGGCTCGCGCGGAGCGTCGAGGGCCGGTGTGAGGGTCCGGCCCGCCAGCGGGGACAGGTGGGTGGCCACGCTGGCCAGCTCGCGCAGGTCGGATTCGACCAGGGCCTGCGGGCCGTCGCACAGCGCGCTTTCCGGGTGCGGGTGCACGTCCACGATGATGCCGTCGGCGCCGACCGCGATCGCGGCCCGGGACAGCGGCACCACCAGGTCCCGGCGGCCGCCGGAATGCGACGGGTCCACGATGACCGGCAGGTGCGACAGGCGCTGCGCGACCGGGACCGCGCTGATGTCAAGGGTGTTCCTGGTGGCCTTCTCGAAGGTGCGGATGCCCCGCTCGCACAGCACGATGTCCAGGTTGCCGCGCTGGGCGATGTACTCGGCGGCCATCAGCCATTCCTCGATGGTGGCGTTCATGCCGCGCTTGAGCATGACCGGCTTGCCTACCCCGCCGACCGCCTGCAGCAGCGGGAAGTTCTGCATGTTGCGGGTGCCGACCTGCAGCATGTCCGCGTAGCTGGCGACCAGGTCCACGTCAGCCGGGTCGACGACCTCGGTCACGACCGGCAGGCCGGTCTCCGCGCGCACGTCGGCGAGGATCTTCAGCCCGGCTTCGCCGAGTCCCTGGAACGCGTACGGCGAGCTACGCGGCTTGTACGCACCGCCGCGCAGCAGCGACGCGCCAGCCGCCTTGGCCATCAGCGCGGAGGCCAGCGTCTGCTCGGTGGTCTCGACCGCGCACGGCCCGGCGATGACGGTGAGTGTGTCGGGGCCGATCGGCACCCCCGCCACCTTGATCACCGAGCGCTCCCGGCGGTGCTCCCGGCTCACCAGCTTGTACGGGGCGGTGATCCGCACCACGTCGCTCACCCCGGGCATGCCGCGCAGATTCAGCGTGTCCAGCTGGTCGATGTCCCCGACCAGGCCCACGATCGTCCGGGATACGCCGCGGCTGACGAACGCGTCGCCGCCCGCCCCGCGGACCAGTTCGACCACCCCGTCGACTTCGCCCTCCTCGGCCTCCGCCGCCATCACTACCACCATGTCGTCCGCCTCCAGTCTCGTGTCGCACATACGAAAAAGCCCCGGGCCGCTGGCCCGGGGCTCTCGCTAGGTCGCTACTGTCAGCGCAAGGTCTGGCAGGCGACCGTCCGGGACCCGGGCCGGTAGCCAAACCAAAACCAAAACTGCTGACGCATGGCCGACAGTGTACTCCCAACTCGCCTCCGGGCGCTCTGTTTCCCCCGCTCGCCTCCGGGCGCTCTCGACCCGCGCCCTTTGGCTCGCGGGGACCCCCTAGAAGCCGCCACCGCCGCCGCCGTTACCGCTGCCGGGGAGGACGTCGAGCAGGATGGTGCTGCCGCTGGGCGCCTGGCCAACCGGGCTGTAGTCCCACACCCGGCCGTTAGGGTTGTTCCCGAGTCCGAATGACTGCACCTGAGCCTTGAATCCCGCGGCCTGGAGTTCCTGCGTCGCCGCCTGCACCGACATCCCGATCACGTCTGGCACGTTGACCTCTGCCGGGCCCGAGGAGACGTTCACGACCACGGTCTCGCCCTGCTGGTACAGCGAGCCGGCCGCGGGTTCCTGGCCGATGATCGTGCCCGGCGGCTGCTGGCTGTTCTGGTTCTGCTGCGTTTCCAGCTTGGCGCCGTGCGCGGACGCCCACTGCTGGGCCACCTGCAGGGGCTGCCCGGAGAAATTCGGCACGGACAGGCCGCCGGAGACCTGGATGGTGACCGGCTTGGTCTGCGGCCAGGACGTGCCCGCGCCCGGCTTGGTCCCCAGCACGGTGCCCACGGGGAAGCTGGAGCCGACCCTCTGGACCACGGGAACCAGGTGGACACGCTGCAAGGCGGCCTCGGCGGCGCTGAGCGTGTCTCCGTGCACCTTCGGCACGACGGAGGTGAACGGCCCGGAGGAGACCAGGATGGTGACCGCCGAGCCCTTCGCGGTCCGGCCCGACGGGCTGGTGCCGACCACCGTCCCCTTCGGTATGTCGTTACTGCGCACCGATGACACCTTGGCGACGGTGAAACCGTCCGCGGTCAGCACGGCGGTCGCCTGGGTCACCGAGTCGTTGGTCACGACCGGCACCGATGCGTACCGGCCGGAGGTGAGCCACCAGCCGCCCACCCCGAGCCCGATGCCGAGCGCCACGACCAGCGCGACGAGCGCGAGCCGCGGGCTGAACAGCCAGCGCTGCAGGAAGGGCTCGCGGCCGCCCTGGTACCGCCCAGTCTCCTCGCGGTGCACGACGAGCGTCCGCGAGCTGAGGCCGTCCCCTGGGCCGGGCTGGCCCGGGCCGAACCCGCTGGAGACCGGGTAGGCCCCGGACAGGCTCGGGCCGAGCGGCCCGGGGCCGGGGCCAGGGCCGTTCGCCGGCGGCGCGGTCTCGTCGAGACCCCACCACTCGCCGGTGCCGGACTGACCGCCCGCGGGCCCGGGCGCCGTGCCGCGAGCCCACCACCCGTTGGTGGCGGCGGGCGTGTCCAGGTTGAGCCAGGGCGCTTCGGCCAGGCCCTCGACGCCGGCCCCCGTCACCGCGGTGAGCCCGCTCGGCTCACCTATACCCTCCCTGACCCGGCGGACCGCGCGCGCGAACTCGCCGGCATCGGCCGGGCGGAGCGCGGGATCCCGGCTGGCGGCCGCGAGCACGAGCTGGTCGACCGCCGCGGGTATGCCGGGCACCAGCGAAGAGGGAGCCGGGACATCCTGGTTGACGTGCTGGTAGGCGACCGCGATCGGAGTGTCGCCGCTGAACGGCTGGCGACCGGTGAGCAGCTCGAAGAGCACCACGCCCGCCGAGTACACGTCCGAACGCGGGCCGGTGGCCTCGCCGGTCACCTGCTCGGGCGGCAGGTAAGCGACCGTCCCGATGAGCAGGCCCGCCCGGGTGTGCCCGGCGGCCGCCTGCGCCCGGGCCAGGCCGAAATCCGCCACCTTCAGCCGGCCATCCGCGGTCAGCAGGACGTTCTCCGGCTTGACGTCGCGATGCACGATGCCGGACGCGTGCGCGGCAGCCAGGCCGTCGAGCACGCCGGTCATGATGTCCAGCGCGGCGGCCGGGGCGAACCGGCCGCGTTCATGCAGCACCTCCTTGAGCGTGCGTCCCGGCACGTACTCCATCGCCAGGTACAGGAACGGCCCATCGGAGCCCTGGTCGAAGACAGCGACCACGTTTTGGTGCGACAGCCGCGCGACCGACTTGGCCTCGCCGATGAACCTCCGCACGAATTCGTCGTCCCTGGCCAGCTCGGCGTGCATGACCTTGAGCGCCACCTCGCGGTCCAGCCTGGTGTCCATGGCCCGGTAGACGGTGGCCATCCCGCCATGCGCAATGCGCGCCGTCACGGCGTAGCGCCCGTCTAGCAGGCGCCCGGCGAGCGGGTCGGCCAGGGTATCGTCCATCGCGATGATTTTACGGTTGTTTGGCGTGTGTGGAGTTGCTAATCACCGGGTCCCGCTGGCCGCGTAGCCTGGAGCACTGTGGCGGGCGGCGGGCGGGTCGTGGTAGCGGGCGCGGGCCTGGCCGGGCTGCGCACCGCCACCGAACTGCGCGAGCGCGGCTTCACCGGCCAGATCACCCTGATCGGGGCGGAGACGTGGCCCCCGTACGACCGGCCGCCGCTGTCGAAAAAGGTGCTGACCGACGAGGGGATCGACCCGTCGCTGAAGGCCGACTTCGCCGCGCTGGACGTGGACTTCCGTCCCGGCGAGGCCGCCACCGGGATGGACGCCGAGACTCTGGCGACAAATCACGACAAGTACCCTTACGACCGCCTGATCCTGGCCACCGGGGCGCTTCCGGCCGTGCTGCCCGGCCCCGGGCCACAGCGGTTCCTGCGCGACTACGACGACGCCCTGGCCCTCCGGGCCCTGCTCAAGCCCGGGCTCCGGCTGGCCATCGTGGGGGCGGGCTGGATCGGCGCCGAACTGGCCACCGCGGCGGCCGCTCGCGGCGGCCAGGTCACGGTGGTCGAAGCCGGGCCCGTTCCGCTCGCCTCGGCCGTGGGGGCCCCGGTGGGCGCGCAGACCTCGCGCTGGTACGCCGCCGCTGGCGTGCAGCTGCGAACCGGGATCGCGGTGGAATCCGTGCAGCCGGGCGGCCTGGCCCTGGCCGGCGGCGGGTGGATCGCCGCGGACGAGGTCGTCACCGCGGTCGGGGTCCGCCCGGCCACCGGCTGGCTCGAGGGTTCCGGCGTCTGGCTCGAGAACGGCGTAGCCGTCGACTCCGGCCTGCGGGCCTCGCTGCCCGGTGTCTACGCGGTAGGCGACTGCGCCGCGTTCGAGTCGCGGCGGTTCGGCCGGAGGCTGCGGTTCGAGCACTGGGACGTGGCCCTGCACGCGCCCGAGGTGGTCGCGGCCAACGTACTGGGCGGTGACGAGGTGTACGACCCGGTGCCGTACTTCTGGTCCGAGCAGTTCGGCCGTATGGTGCAGTACGCGGGATACCACGGCGACGCCGAGCAGCTGCTCTGGCGCGGCGACCCGGCCGGGCCTACCTGGGCGGCGTGCTGGCTCGCGGTCGGTCGGCTGGTCGCCATATTGACCGTGGACCGCCCCCGCGACCTGCTGCAGGGCCGCCGCCTGATCGCCTCGGCCAGCCCGGTCGACGTCGCCCGCCTGGCCGACCCAGCCATCCCGGTCAAGGACGCCGCAGGCGCCCCGTGAGCGAGCCAAAGGGGCCCCGCGAGCCAAAAGGGCGCGCCGCTGCCTGGACTCCCCCAGCGAGCCAAAGGGCGCGCCGCCGCCTGGACTGACGAGCGAGGAACGAGCGAGGAGGGACGGCGGCGGATCAAGAGCGCCCGGAGACGAGCGGAACAAACAGAGCAAGCGGGATAACACTGGTTTGGAGCACGCCCGGACGTGGGACATTTGGTTTCGTGGCACAGATCGACCCCACGACCGACGCTCTCGTCGGTGAATGGCTGTCACTCCCCGATGTAGCCGGCGTGCTCGGCATCCCAGCCGGGCGAGTGAAGCAACTTCTCCGCGACCGGAAGCTTCTCGCCGTGACCCGTCCCGAGGGGACGCTCGCGGTCCCGGCCGCCTTCCTGGACGGCCACCAGGTCGTCAAGGGCCTGTGCGGGACCCTCACGCTGCTCTTCGATTGCGGATTCGACGAGCTGGAGGCGCTCCGCTGGCTCTTCACTGTGGACGATTCGCTACCGGGCACCCCGATCGACGCGATCGTGAAGCACCGGGGAACGGAAGTGAACCGGAGGGCTCAGGCCATGGCGTTCTAGAACGGGGGTGTTAGCCACGGGGACGAACCCGTAAACCCCCCTTGGCGCCCCCGGTAGGCTGGCTGCATGCCGCCGAGCCCGCCGCGCGCGCGGCGAACCGCGGGCGCGCCACCGAAGCGCGCCGTTGGCCAGCCACGACTGCCGCACCAGCCGCTGATCCGCGACCTGCTCGCGGTCGGCCGCCAGGCGTTCTCGTTCGAGTTCATGCCGCCCAAGACCGAGGCGGAGGAACAGCAGCTGTGGCGGGCGATCAGGCAGCTCGAGCCACTGCGGCCGACCTTCGTGTCGGTGACCTACGGGGCCGGCGGGTCGACCAGGGACCGGACGGTGCGGGTGACCGGCCGGATCGCTGCCGAGACCACGCTGACGCCGGTGGGGCACCTGACCGCGGTGGACCACTCGGTGGCCGAGCTCAGGCACGTGATCGGGTCGTATGCCGCGGTCGGCGTGCGTAACGTGCTCGCTCTGCGCGGTGACCCGCCCGGCGACCCGAACGCCGACTGGGCCGCCCACCCGGAGGGCCTCAGCTACGCGGCGGAGCTGGTCCGGCTGGTCAGGTCAGCCGGCGACTTCTGCGTCGGGGTGGCCGCGTTCCCCGAGAAGCACCCGCGGTCGCCCGACCCGGACACCGACGTGCGTTATTTCGTGGCCAAGTGCCGGGCGGGCGCGGACTTCGCCATCACCAACATGTTCTTCTACCCGGAGGATTACCTGCGCCTGCGGGACCGGGTCGCCGCCGAGGGCTGCGACGTGCCGATCATCCCTGGCATCATGCCCGTCACCAGCCTGCGGGTGATCGAGCGCGCGCTCGAGCTGGGCGGCTGCCGGGTGCCGACACAGTTGTGGGAGCGGCTGCAGGCGGTGGCCGGCGACCGGGCCGCGGTGCGCGAGATCGGCGTGGAGTACGCGGCCGAGATGTGCAACCGGCTGCTGGCCGAGGGCGTGCCCGGCCTGCATTTCTACACGCTCAACTGGTCCCGGGCGACCAGGGAGATCTACCAGCGCCTGGGCCTGGCCGAACGCGGCCTGCCCGAGCGGGCGCGCAGCGGCAACTCCGCGCCCATGACGGCGTAGGGTGGCTCGCTGCCGGGGAAGAAGGCGAAATCGGTCAGCAGGTCGCTGAAGCCCACCCCGCGGTACAGCCGCCGGGCCGGCGAGTCGGCGTCCCTGGTCGACAGCAGGGCGGTTCGTTCTGGCCGATCCGAGGTCAGTCGGAGCAGCAGACCGGCGCCGACGCCGTGGCCCTGGTGTTCCGGTGCCACGTGCAACTCGGCGACCTCGAACGAGTCGTCCAGCCAGGCGGCGGCCGCGCCGTGGGCGGCGGCCAGTGCACGGGCTACCGTGTCGTGCCACCACTGGCCGGCCGCGCCGTGGAAGCCGTAGCCGAACCCGGCCGGCGCGCCAGATCCGTCCTCGGTGGCCAGGAGCGCGCGGAACCCCGGCTGGGCGGCGTGGCCGGCCATGATCGACCGCCGGCCCGCCAGCATTTCGGCTGGCGGCCGCATCGCCGCCGCGTACACCGCGATCATCTGATCGAGCCGCGCGGCGAACTCGCCGGGGCTCAGCTCGCTGACCGAAAGCGCGCTCCGCATCCTCGCAAGCTTAGGAGAACCCCGCTTGCCTGCTGACCAGCGCCTCACGCCAGCTGGCTGCCTCGCGTCGGGAGCACCGCCTGCACCTGGACCTCCGCATGGCCGAGTTCCGGTTGGCTGGCGGCCAGGGTTATCGTCCCGGTCTGGCCCGGCAGCGAGCGGATCCAGGCCGCGCCGAGCCCGCCGTAGTCGCCGAAGGCGAACGGGTTATCGCCGATCAGCGCGCCGGGACCGGTCAGGGTCAGCGTCACCAGCCCGGCGGGGTACCGGCGCAGGTTGCCGTACTCGTCGGCCGCGCGGAACACCGCACGCGTGGCGTCCGACCCGTCCGCCACGATGGTCGCGTCGTCGACCGCCATAGCCAGCGTGTCATGGGCCAGATTCGATGACATGCGGAGCTCCGTCACCTGCTGGCTGCCCACGTAGCCCTCGATCATGAGTTCCGGCATGGTGCCCGGGACGCGGGCCGGGAGATGGACCAGGAACGGCGGATAGGCCAGGTCACCGTAGAGCGAGGGCCGGGTCGCGGGCAGCCCGGTGGTCACGTGCGCGCCGTTGATGAAGATTTCCAGCCGCTGGCAGTTGCTGGCGATCATCGTGGCCGGGGCGGGGATCGGGAAAACCCCGGTGGGCTCCCAGAAGAACACGGGGACGATGACCGGGCGGATGCCCGGCTCCACCTGTGACTGGTAGATGGCGGCGCCGGGCTTGGGGACCCGGAAACTGTCCACCACTCCCGCCCACTTGACGGACTCCGGGTCCAGGCCCTCCGGCGAGGCGTAGTCGAACGCCGCCCAGGCCAGCATCCCGGAGTAGGCGGGCTCGGACCGGACCAGGCTCTGCGCCTCGCCGTGCAGGACGGCCTGGTTGGCGAGCTGCGCGGGCGAGTCGGTCCACGCGAAACGATGCGGCCTGGTCTCGTCCACGCCGATCGCCTCGGTGATCAGGTAGGGCAGGCCGGCGAACGGGGGCCTCAGCAGCGCCTCAACGGCCTGCCGGTCGTGGGTGTAGTCGTTGTACGCGAAGACATCCTCGTTCCACCCGGCGACATCGTGGTAAGCCATGGCCCCGGAGCTGGGCCGTGAGCCGTCGAGCTCGGCGGCGGCCTGCCTGGTGGCGGCCCACAGGCCGGGGAGGTCGTGCGTCTCGTTGAGCCTGGTGCCCCAGATGACGACCGACGGCCGGCTCCTGTCCCGGATCACCATGTCGCGCACGTTCTGCACGACCAGGTCCTGCCAGGCCGGAATGGTGCTCACCTGGTGCCAGCCCGGCGCCTCCTCCCAGACCAGCAGCCCGAGCTCGTCGCAGGCGTCCAGGAAGTGCGGCGACTGCGGGTAGTGCGAGCAGCGGACCATGTTGCAGTTGAGCTCCGTCTTCAGGATCTCCGCGTCCCTGCGCTGCACCCGGGCCGGCATCGCCATGCCGGCGTACGGGTAGAGCTGGTGCCGGTTCAGGCCGAACAGCGGCAGGCGCTCGCCGTTCAGGTAGAAGCCGTCCGGCCGGAACGACGCGTCACGGAAGCCGATCCGCCGCGACAGGACGTGGCTGCCCACGCCGGGAAAGGCCAGCGTGGCCTGCACGGTGTACAGCTTGGGGTCATCGGTGGACCACAGGGTGATCGGCCCGAGTCCGGTCAGGCTCAGCTTCACGGTGGCGGTGCTGGGCGTGTCCAGCCTGACCGATGTAGCCTGGGCGGCGACCATCTTTGGCCCATCGAAGAGTTCGACCAGAACGGTGCCATCGGCGTGCGTCGGCAGCGCCGAGTCGATGGTGCACTCCACATCCACCCGCGGCTCTGAGGTGAGCACGTCGGACGGCAGCGCGAACAGGTCGGACAGGAACGCCTGCGGCACCACTCGCAGCCTGACGTCGCGGTAGATCCCGCCCGGCTGGAAGAAGTCGATGCTGGCCGCGCTCTGCCCGTAGCTCATCGGCGGGACCGGCAGGCAGTTGCCGTCTACCAGCACCGAGAGCAGGTTGTCGCCCGAGGTGACGTGGCCGGTGAGCTCGGCCGAGAACGGCAGGTACCCGCCCTGGTGGGTGCTGACCGTCTGGTCGTTGATCACGACCGTCGCGTTGACCATGACCCCGTCGAATTCGACCATGATCCTGTTGCCCGGTCGCCGCGTGCTGAGCAGTGGCCCGCCGTTGAAATGACGCCGGTAGATCCACATCTGCTGCCATGTGCTGACGTCCCAGTTGCGCCACGAGAGCGGAGAAACCGTGTGCGGCAGCGTGACGGGCGCGAAGCCGCTGTCGTCATAGAACGAGCTCTCCGAACCCGCCATGTACTGCCCGCCGAACAGCCAGTTGGAGTTCAGCGAGAATGACAGGTTCGTGGGCTGCGGCTCGTTCGACGGCGACATGCTCCCGACCAGGGCGAGCAGCGGCAGCACGGCGACCCCGGCCCCGCCGATCAGGCTCGCCTGGATCAGCGCGCGCCGCGAGATCCGCGGCTTGGCCTTCTCCCCGCCTTCTTGCGGAGCCGCCCCGTCCCGGGCGGGACGAACGGTCGTCCGCTCGGCAGCCGGGCAGGGCGGCGTGGTCCCCGGGCCCTGGGGTGCCGGACCCGAGTACGACGGTGGACGGCCCGGATGCGATGGCAGGCCGGACACGGGCGCGTGCGATGTCCCGCCTTTCCGGGCGATGCGGCTCGGCGAGCCCGCCTGGCCCGCCCGGGGCGCCCCGCCGGGGTCCCCCGGCTGGTGCGGGACGCCGGTTCGGGCCGGCCCGGTCGTCATGCCTGCCACGGCCGGCCGGCCTGCTACGGTCGTATGGCCCGGCGGGCCCTTCCCGGGTTTCGGCGGCGGAGCGCTCGTCGCCGCCCCGGGATCGGCGACCCGGTCGCGCGTCGGTCCGGACGATGTGCCGCTCTGCCCCGGCCCCGCGGCCGCATCCTCTGGCGCCGCGCCGGCCGCGGCGGTGCCGTCTCCGGCCGCGGCGGTGCCGTCTCCGGCCGCGGCGGTGCCGTCTCCGGCCGCGGCAGTGCCGTCTCCGGCCGCGGCGGTGCCTTCTCCGGTTGTCGTGGGGTCGGCCCCGGCCGATGCGGTGCGAGCCTCGGCTGTCGTCGGGTCGGCCCCGGCTGCGGCGGTGTCGTCTCCGGCTGTCGTGGGGGCGGCCTCGTCTGCCATCGAGCCGGCCCCGGCCGGGCCAGCCGATCGGTCTCCCGTGCCGACCGCGCGTGCCGGGCCCGCGCTAGTGTCGTCGACCGTCGGCTGGTCTGCGACCGGCACAGGCTCGGTGCCGCCCTGGACCCCACCAGATGGGGGCCCAGCGTCTGGGTCGGCAACGCCAGACTTCACCCCTACCCCCGTTGCACGCGGTTCCCGTCAGCATCCGGCGTGACATCCTCACCGCCGTCTTGGCGTATGCCCCGCTCACCGGCAAGTGGGATGGCACGCGATAAAAATACAGGCCTTCTAGGCTCTGTACGTAAACGGACACGTTGCGCCTGAATAACATAAATTACCTCGTCTGCCGCTAATGCGGGGCGTCTGTCGCTAGTGCGCGGCGTCTGCCGCTTGCGCCCAGGCGTGCCGGTCGGTAGCGGTGCACGCCCTGGGCCGCGACGCCGTGGCCAGGGTGCATCCTCGGCCAGGCCGCGGATATCCGGTCACGCCGCCCGCTGGGGTGACGACAGGAGTCAACGAGATTGTGCTGGTCGTGGCCTTGGCCTGGTTGCGCGTCCGGCAACTAGACCGGACGCGCGGGGTATCGCCGCGGCGTGTGCCAGCCCGTCGGCCGCCCGCGCTATCCCTGTCTCGGTAGGGGCGGCGCCGGGTATTCATTCGGCCGGCTGGGCTGACCTGGCGAGGTTGTTCCGGCCCGGAGCGTACTCACGGTCCGGCACTGGCCAGTTCCCGGTCCGGTGGGCCTATCACCAAGCTCAGGCGCCTATCTACCCTCATTTTTCGCATACATATACCAGCAAGAAGCAATTGCACGGCGGATATGGGTTGTGCAGAGGATTTTGGTAGCTATAGCTGCGCCCCGATCCTCCACGAGGGCCGAATCCTCCACGATAACGGCGGTCTGAGGCACCACGGGAAACCCTGACACCGCGGGAAACATTGATACCACGGAAGACACTGGCACCACGGCACCCGACGGAACCACCCGCGGGGCGGCTCACCACCGGCGGGCGGCCTGCGGGCGGCATCCGCCTGGGACAGCTGAGAGTCCTGAGGCGAGCCAGTCAGGGCGAACGTCATCTGCCGCGGCACTAGTTACCCGCAAATCTGACGTGCGGCGCCGTGCGCTGGCCCATGGGCCAAAATGTCAGACCCTCGCGGTACCTTCGAACAAACATCGAAAAGCGACTGGACATCGGAACGAATTTAGGTTCGAATAGATGTACCAGCGCCGGCCTGGGTGAGGGGAAGCGTCTCACCGGGCCGGGGCACCGGAGGAGATGAGGAGCGATGGTGAACGCAGCGGAGGTGCGGACGGGCGGCGATGTTGGCCCGCGGCATCCTGGGATACCGAGGGTCCCCGGGGTTCCTGTGGCGCCGACGGTGCTGAGCATGCTCCAGTCCGCGCGGCGAGGGCTCAGCGAAGCGGCCGACGAGACGTCGCCTGGTGCCCGTTATGTCACCGCGCATCTAGCGGCGCTGCGGGCCGCGGCGGCGGTGGTGGCGGCCCGGGGCGAGCCCAAGACCAGGCGCAGGAAGCCGCACAGCGTATGGGACCTGCTGCCGCAGGTCGAGCCGGCCCTTACCGAGTGGGCCGCCTACTTCGCGGCCGGGGCCGGCAAGCGCGCGGCGGCCGAGGCCGGCCTGCCGCGTGCGGCGTCCGCCCGTGAGGCGGACGACCTGCTGCGGGATGCGGAGACCTTCCTGTCACTGGCGGAGACCGCGCTCGGCGTCGAGGTGCAGTCTCCGCTCCCGCTGCGGCCGGCGGGCTAGCGGCTCAGAACCCTTCCATCGCGCCACGCGCGTCGGCGTCCAGCACGCCCCAGCTGATGAGTTCCTCGGTGAGGTCGGCGGGGGACTTGTCGTAGATGACGGCGAGCGAGCGGAGGTCCTCGTGCCGCACCGAGAGGACCCGGCCGTTGTAGTCACCGCGCTGGCTCTGGATGGTCGCGACGTACCGGGCGAGCGGCCCGACCTTGTCCTTGGGCAGCTGGCCCATGCGCTCCAGGTCGATGACGAGCTTGGGTGACGGCACCAGCGGCGTCGGGGCGGCGTCGCCGGGCAGCAGTTCGGAGACGGGGACCCCGTAGAACTCGGCGAGCTCGGCGAGCTTTTGCACGGTGACCGACCGGTCTCCGCGCTCGTAGGAGCCGACGACGACGGCCTTCCACCGGCCACGGGACTTCTCCTCCACGCCGTGCAGCGAGAGTCCCTGCTGGGTGCGGATGGCGCGCAGCCGCGCGCCGAGTGTCTTGGCGTACTCAGATGGCATTTTTCCTCGGTTCCGGCCAGTCGTCGCTTACGGTAACGGTTACGCTCAGTGACGGTAGGCCGCGAGCGCGGCAAGGTCAAGCCGAATGGCAAAAACTGGCCGAAGTCGTGCGGTAACCGGCTTGCCATCCCGGATCGGTATCTACCCTCCGCCGGCGGGCGGGAATCCAGCTGTGATCAGGTTTCACGTCGCCGCGGGCAGTCCGCGGAAGCCTGGCGGACGATCGTCACGTTCTGATGGCGTCTGTCTGGTGTGACGTAAATCACACACTGTGCCCGGCGGCGCGATGCGGTGAGGGCCGCCGGTGACTCCCCGTATGATCTGTGGTGAAGACATCCTTTAAGGACCGTCCAGTGAGGCGGGGAAGGAGGTCCGTTTATGGGCGCAACCCGTCACCCGGTCGCGGGGCGTGATGGCCTCGCGGTACTCGATGCCGAGGAGATCAGGCGGGCACTCACCAGGATTGCGCACGAGATCCTGGAACGGACGCACGGCGGCGACGAGGTGGTCCTGCTCGGCATCCCGACGCGGGGGGTTCCGCTGGCCCGCCGTCTGGCCGCGCGGATCGGCGAATTCGAGGGTCTCGAGGTCCCCTGCGGATCGCTCGATGTCACCATGCACCGCGATGACCTGCGGTTGCGACCGGCGCGCGCGCTGGGCCGCACCGACCTTCCCGCCTCGGGCGTGGACGGGAAGACCGTCGTGCTGGTTGACGACGTCCTGTACTCGGGCCGCACCGTGCGCGCCGCGCTCGACGCGCTGACCGACCTGGGCCGGCCCCAGGCCGTGCAACTGGCGGTCCTGGTCGACCGCGGTCATCGCGAGCTCCCCATCCGCGCCGACTACGTGGGCAAGAACCTGCCGACCTCTCAGCGGGAGGTGGTCCACGTCCTGCTGGCGGAGGTCGACGCGCAGGACGCGGTGATGATCAGCGACGAAGGGGAGTGACGGCCGGAATGAAACGCCATCTGATCTCGGCCGCCGATCTCAGCCGGGGCGACGCGCTGCTCATCCTCGATACCGCCGAGGAACTGGCGAGCCTGGCCGACCGCCCGATCAAGAAGCTGCCCACGCTCCGCGGCCGCACGGTCGTCAACCTCTTCTTCGAGGACTCGACCAGGACCAGGATCTCGTTCGAGGCCGCGGCCAAACGGCTGTCCGCCGATGTGATCAACTTCTCGGCCAAGGGCTCGAGCGTGGCCAAGGGCGAAAGCCTGAAGGACACGGCCCTGACCCTCGAGGCCATGGGCGCGGACGCGGTCGTCATCCGGCACAGCGCATCGGGCGCCGCGCACCGGCTGGCCGGCTGGGTCCGGGGCAGCGTGGTGAACGCCGGCGACGGCACGCACGAGCACCCCACCCAGGCCCTGCTCGACGCGTTCACCATCCGGCGCAGGCTCCGTGGCGGCCGGGGCGGCACCGGCACCGGCCTCGACGGCATCCGGGTCACGATCGTGGGAGACGTGCTGCACAGCCGGGTCGCCCGGTCCAACGTGCTGCTGCTGAGCACCCTGGGCGCGGAGGTGACCCTGGCCGCCCCGCCCACGCTGCTGCCTCTCGCGGTCGACACCTGGCCGTGCGCGGTGAGCTACGACCTGGACACGGAGCTGCCCAAGAGCGACGTGGTGATGATGCTCCGCGTTCAGCAGGAAAGGATGACCGCCGCGTACTTCCCCAGCGTGCGCGAGTACAGCCGCCGGTACGGGCTGGACGCCGCCCGCATGGCGCGGCTGCCCGACCATGCCATCGTCATGCATCCCGGGCCGATGAACCGGGGCGTGGAGATCGCCGCCGAGGTGGCCGACTCGGTCCGCTCGACGATCGTGGAGCAGGTGGCCAACGGGGTCACCACCCGGATGGCCGTCCTGTACCTGCTGCTCGGCGGCACGGAGTTCCCGGAGGTGGCCGCATGAGCCCCGCCAGTACCTCGTGGCTGATACGGGGCGCCGAGGTCGCCGGGCCCGGCGACCGCGCAGTCACCGACCTGCTACTGGCCGGCGGGACCATCACGGCCATCGGGGCCGGGCTGAGCGAGGCCGGCGCCCGCGTGGTCGACGCGGGCGGCCTGATGGCCCTGCCCGGTCTGGTGGACCTGCACACTCACCTGCGCGAACCGGGCCGTGAGGACGCTGAGACGGTCGAGACCGGCACCCGCGCGGCGGCCTTGGGCGGCTTCACCGCCGTGCACGCCATGGCCAACACCGAACCCGTCGCCGATACCGCCGGAGTGGTGGAGCAGGTCTGGCGGCTCGGCCGCGCGGCCGGGTACTGCGACGTCCAGCCGGTGGGCGCGGTCACCGCCGGGCTGGCCGGAACCAGGCTCGCCGAGCTCGGCACCATGGCCGACTCGGCCGCGCGCGTCCGGGTGTTCTCCGACGATGGCCGGTGCGTGGCCGACCCGCTGCTGATGCGCCGGGCGCTGGAGTACGTCAAGGCCTTCGACGGGGTGATCGCCCAGCACGCGCAGGACCCCCGGCTCACCGAGGGCGCGCAGCTCAACGAGGGCGAGATCTCGGGCCGCCTCGGCCTGGCCGGATGGCCGGCCGTGGCCGAGGAGGCCATCATCGCCCGTGACTGCCTGCTCGCGGCGCACGTGGGTTCCTCGCTGCACGTCTGCCACGTCTCCACCGCGGGCTCCGCGGAGATCATCCGCTGGGCGAAATCCAAGGGCTGGCCGGTCACGGCCGAGGTCACCCCGCATCACCTGCTGCTGACCGACGAGCTCGCGGTCGGCTACGACCCGGTGTTCAAGGTCAACCCGCCGCTGCGGACCGCGGCCGACGTGGCCGAGCTCAGGCGCGCGCTGGCCGACGGCACCATCGACTGCGTGGCCACCGACCACGCCCCGCACCCGGTGGAGGCCAAGGAAACGGAGTGGTCGGAGGCGGCCTTCGGCATGACCGGGCTGGAGACCGCGCTGCGCGTGGTGCAGCGGGCCATGGTGGACACCGGGCTGCTGGACTGGGCCGGCGTCGCCGACCGGATGTCGGTCCGGCCCGCCCGGATCGGCCGGCTGGCCGGGCACGGCGCCCTGCTCGCGGTCGGCGGCCCGGCCAACCTCACCCTGTACGACCCGGCGGCGCCCGCCGAGGCGGTGAGCCCGGCCGGCGCGTCCAAGAGCCGCAACACCCCGTTCGCCGGGATGCCGCTGCCCGGCCGCGTGGTGGCGACCTTCCTCCGCGGAATTCCCACCGTGCTCGACGGAAAGCTCGCTTGAGATGGCGGAAGGGAACGCGTTGCTGGTGCTTGAGGATGGCACCACGCTGCACGGCACTGCCTTCGGCGCGGAGGGCGAGATGTTCGGCGAGATGGTCTTCAACACCGCCATGACCGGTTACCAGGAGACGCTGACCGACCCCTCGTACTGCGGCCAGATCGTGGCCATGACCGCCCCGCACGTCGGCAACGCCGGCGTCAACGACGAAGACCCCGAATCCCGGCGGGTCTGGGTCAGCGGCTACGTGGTGCGCGAGCCGGCCAGGCTCGCATCCAGCTGGCGGGCCACGCGGGACCTGGACGCCTATCTCCGGGCCGAGGGCGTGCCCGGCATCGCCGTACGCGGCACCAGGGTGCTGACCAGGCGGGTCCGTGAGCACGGCGCCATGCGGGCGGCCATCAGCACGGTGGAGACCAGCCCGGAAAGGCTCCTGGAGCGGGTGCTGGCCAGCCCGCAGATGACCGGGGCGGACCTGGCCCGGGTGGTGAGCACGCCCGAGCCCTATACGATCCGCCCCGAAGGACGGCCCAGGTACCGCGTGGTCGCCGTCGACCTGGGCATCAAGGCCTCCACACCGCGCCACCTCGCGGCCCGGGGCTGCGAGGTGCTGGTGGTGCCCGCCACCGTCAGCGCCGAGGCGATCCTGGCGGCCGAGCCAGACGGGGTGTTCTTCAGCAACGGCCCCGGCGACCCGGCCGCGGCCACGTACGCGGTGGAGGCGATGCGCGGGGTGCTGGACGCCGGGCGGCCCGTCTTCGGCATCTGCCTCGGCAGCCAGATCCTCGCCCTGGCGCTCGGCCTGCGCACGTACAAGCTTCGGTACGGGCACCGCGGCGTGAACCAGCCGGTCATGGACCTTGCCACCGGGCGGGTCTACATCACCAGCCACAACCACGGCTTCGCCGCCGCGCTGCCGGGGCAGGGCGACGTTTCCGCGGAAACGCGCGGCAGCACCACCTGGGCCCACGTGCCCGCCCGAGCCCGGGAGCCATTTGACACCCCGTACGGCCCGGCGGCGGTCAGTCACGTCAACCTCAACGACGGCGTGGTCGAGGGCCTGCGCCTGCGGCAGCGCCCGGTGTTCAGCGTGCAGTACCACCCCGAGGCGGCTCCCGGCCCGCACGACGCCGCGGACCACTTCGACCATTTCTGCGCCCTGCTGGAAAGGGGGAGCGGTGCCGCGACGTGAGGACCTGAAGTCGGTGCTGGTCATCGGGTCCGGCCCGATCGTCATCGGGCAGGGCTGCGAATTCGACTACTCCGGCACCCAGGCGTGCCGCGTCCTGCGGAGCGAGGGCATCAGGGTCAGCCTGGTCAACTCCAACCCGGCCACGATCATGACCGATCCCGAGTTCGCCGACGCGACGTACGTCGAGCCGATAACCGTCGAGACGCTGGAGAAGGTCATCGCGATCGAGCGTCCCGACGCGGTGCTGCCCACCCTGGGCGGTCAGACCGCGCTGAACGCCGCGGTGGCCCTGCACGATCAGGGTGTGCTGGACGAGTACCACGTGGAGCTGATCGGGGCCAGGATCGACGCGATCAGGGCGGGCGAGGACCGCGAGCGGTTCAAGGAGATCATCACCGGCCTCGGCGCCGAGGTCCCGGCCAGCCGGATCTGCCGCAATCTCGGCGAATGCATCGAGGTCACCAAGGACCTCGGCTACCCCGTCGTCATACGGCCGTCCTACACGCTCGGCGGCCTCGGATCCGGTATCGCGAGAAACGAGACAGACCTGCGCCACATCGCCGGGGCCGGGCTGGACGCGAGCCCCACCCACGAGGTGCTGCTCGAGCAGAGCATCCTGGGCTGGAAGGAGTTCGAGCTCGAGCTGATGCGGGACGCCAAGGACAACGTGGTCGTCGTGTGCTCGATCGAGAACGTCGACCCGATGGGCGTTCACACCGGCGATTCGGTCACCGTCGCCCCGGCCATGACCCTCACCGACCGTGAGTACCAGCGGATGCGCGACACGGCCATCGCCATCATGCGCGCGGTCGGCGTGGACACCGGCGGCTGCAACATCCAGTTCGCCGTGGAGCCGCGCACCGGCCGGATGGTCGTGATCGAGATGAACCCCCGGGTCTCCCGAAGCAGCGCGCTCGCCTCCAAGGCCACCGGTTTCCCCATCGCGAAGATCGCCGCGCGGCTGGCCATCGGCTACACCCTGGACGAGATCCCGAATGACATCACCGGCCAGACGCCGGCCTGCTTCGAGCCCGCGCTCGACTACGTGGTGGTCAAGGCACCGCGGTTCGCGTTCGAGAAGTTCCCCGGCGCCGACACCACGCTCACCACCCACATGAAGAGCGTCGGGGAGGCCATGGCCATCGGCCGGAGCTTCCCCGAGGCGCTGCAGAAGGCCCTGAGGTCGCTGGAGAGCAACCACGGCCCGTTCGGCTTCGAAGAAGATCCCGAAGCCGACGCAGACCGTCTGCTGCGCGAGGTCGGCACCCCCCACGACGGCCGCCTGAACACCATCCACCGCGCTCTGCGCGCCGGGGCCAGCCCGGCGGACATCGCAGCAAAGACCGGCATCGATCCCTGGTTCATCGAGCAGATCGAGCACATCAACCAGATCGCCGAGCAAGTCAGGCACGCGTCGGCCCTCGACGCGGAGACCCTGCGCATGGCCAAGCAGAACGGCTTCTCCGACGCGCAGATCGCCGAGCTCCGCGGCACCACGGAGACCGTGATCCGGGAGATCCGCTGGGGGCTCGGCGTGCGGCCGGTGTACCACGCGGTCGATACCTGCGCCGCGGAGTTCGCGGCCCGCACCCCGTACCTGTACTCCACCTACGACGACGAGACCGAGGTCCCGCTGGGCGAGAAACCCAAGGTGATCATCCTGGGCAGCGGGCCGAACCGCATCGGTCAGGGCATCGAGTTCGACTACGCCTGCGTGCACGCGTCCTTCGCGCTCGCCGCGGCCGGCTACGAGACCGTCATGGTCAACTGCAACCCGGAGACGGTCTCCACCGACTACGACACCTCGGGCCGGCTCTACTTCGAGCCGCTCACCCTGGAGGACGTCCTCGAGGTGGTCCGGGCGGAGCAAGCCACAGGCACGGTCAAGGGCGTCATCGTCCAGCTCGGCGGGCAGACGCCGCTGGGCCTGGCCCGGGCGCTCGGGGCCGCCCGCGTCCCGGTCGTGGGCACCTCGCCGGAGGCCATCCACCTGGCCGAGGACCGCGCCGCGTTCGCCCAGGTCCTGAACAGGGCCGGGCTGACCGCTCCGCGATACGGCACGGCCACGACCGCCCACGAAGCGGCCAGCATCGCGCACGAGATCGGCTACCCGGTGCTGGTCCGGCCCTCGTACGTACTGGGCGGGCGCGGCATGGAGATCGTCTACGACGACGCCACACTGCGGTCCTACGTGACCCGGGCCGCTGACGTCAGCCCCGGCCACCCGGTGCTGATCGACAGGTTCCTCGACGACGCGATCGAGATCGACGTCGACGCGCTCTACGACGGGTCCGAGCTGTACCTCGGCGGCGTGATGGAGCACATCGAGGAGGCCGGCATCCATTCCGGCGACTCGGCCTGCGCGCTGCCGCCGATCACCGTCGGGCGCGGCGACATCGCCCAGGTCCGCGCGGCCACCGAAGCGATCGCCAAAGGGGTCGGCGTGCGCGGCCTGCTGAACGTCCAGTACGCGATGGCCGGGGGAGTGCTGTACGTGCTCGAGGCTAATCCGCGCGCCTCTCGCACGGTGCCGTTCGTCTCCAAGGCCACCGCGGTCCCGCTGGCCAAGGCGGCCGCGCGGATCATGCTGGGCAGCGCCATCGCCGAGCTCCGGGCGGAGGGCATGCTGCAGGCACACGGCGACGGCGGCGAGCTCCCGCTGGACGCGCCCGTCGCGGTCAAGGAGGCGGTGCTGCCGTTCGGACGGTTCCGCGACCCGGCCGGGCAGGGCGTGGACACCGTGCTCAGCCCGGAGATGCGCTCGACCGGCGAAGTGATGGGGATCGACGCGATGTTCGGCACCGCCTACGCGAAAGCCCAGGCCGCGGTGTACGGATCGCTGCCGGTGAAGGGCCGGGTGTTCGTATCGGTCGCGAACCGGGACAAGCGGTCCATGATCTTCCCCGTCAAGCGCCTCGCCGACCTGGGCTTCGAGATCTGGGCCACGCAGGGAACGGCGGAGGTGCTGCGGCGTAACGGGGTTCGTGCCAAGATCGTGCGAAAGCACGGCGACGGCCCGGCGCCCGATGGCGAGCCGACCGTGGTGACGCGGATTCTCGCTGGCGAGGTGGACCTGATCGTGAACACGCCGTTCGGCAGTCCCGGGCAGTCCGGCCCCCGGCTCGACGGCTACGAGATCCGTACCGCCGCGGTCCGCCGCGGTGTCCCGTGCGTGACCACGGCAGCTGGCCTCGCCGCCGCGGTGCAGGGCATCGAGGCCATCATCCGCGGCGAGATCGGCGTGCGGTCGCTGCAGGAGCACGCCGCGCTGATGCGCGCGCACCGTGAGTGAGGCAGCCGCGTGAGTGAGCCCTGTGATTGAGGCAGCCGCGGGGCCGGTCCAGGTCCGGGCCACCGTGCTGACCCTGCGCCGCGTGGATGCCTATCACGCGCTGACCTTGGTCGCCCCGGCCATCGCGACCAGGTTCCGGCCCGGCCAGTTCGTCACCGTGGCCGTCGGCGGCCCCGAGACCTCGATGCTCGGGCGGCGGGCCTTCGTCGTGCACGACGTCCGTCCCGATCACGGCGGCACCGTGGAGTTGGTGTTCGAGGCCGTGGGGCCGGGCACCCGGTGGCTGGCCGCGCTGCGGGCCAGGGACTCCCTGGACGTGATAGGCCCGCTGGGCAGGCCGTTCCCGGTACCGAAGAACCCATCCCGGTGCCTGCTGCTGGGCGTCGGCTACGGCAGCGCGCCGTTGTTCGCGCTCGCCGCGAAGCTGACCGGCCGCAGCTCCAGTGTCGATTTCCTGCTCGGCGGCCAGAGCGCGGACCGGGTCTTCGGCGCGCTGACGGCCCGGCGGTCCGGGCGAAGCGCCACGATTACCACCGCCGACGGCTCACTCGGCGCCCGGGGACCGGTGACCGCCATGCTGGAGCAGGTCGTCCGCGAGGCGCGCACCGAGGTGATCTACGCGTCCGCGCCGGTGCCCGTGCTGCGGGACGTGACCGCGCTGGCCGCCCGGTACGCGATCCCGGTGCAGGCCTCGGTGGACGTACCCATGGCCTGCGGGATCGGGGTCTGCATGGGCTGCGTGCTGCCCGTGACCGGGACCGACGGGATCACCCGGATCGTGCGCGCCTGCGTGGACGGCCCGGTTTTCCGCGCCGACCTGGTCCGCTGGGACGACGTGGGCACGATTCCGTTCGACGCGCTCGGCGCGCCCGGCTGGAAACCCAAGGCCGAGGGCCACCTCCATGCCGGCTGACATGCGGGCCAAGCTCGGCCAGGTCGAGCTGCCCAATCCGGTTCTCGCCGCCGCGGGCTGCGCGGGCGCGGGCCGCGAGCTGGCCCAGTTCCTGGACGTGGCCCGGGTCGGGGCGATCATCAGCAAGTCGATCATGACCGAGCCGCGGACCGGAAACCCCGCGCCCCGGCTGGCCGAGACGCCGAGCGGGCTGCTGAACTCGGTGGGCCTGCAGGGCCCGGGCATCGACGCGTTCCTGCAGCGTGACCTGCCGTGGCTGCTGTCCCACGGCGCGCGGGTCGTGGTCTCCATCGCGGGCCAGACCGTCCGCGAGTACGGCGCGCTGGCCTCCAGGCTGTCCGACGCGGCGGGTGTGTCCGCGGTCGAGATCAACCTCTCCTGCCCGAACGCCGAGGACGCCGGGCGGATGTTCGCTCTCGACCCCGTGACCGCCGGGTCGGTCGTCGCCGCGGTGCGCGGCGGTCTCCGGCACGACATACCGGTGTTCGCCAAGCTATCGCCGGATGTGACCGACATCGTGGCCGTGGCCGGTGCGTGCGTCGCGGCCGGCACAGACGGCCTGTCGCTGATCAACGTGCTGCTCGGCATGGCCATAGATCCCGTACGCCTGCGGCCGGTGCTGGCCGGTGCGTACGGCGGCCTGTCCGGCCCGGCCGTCCGGCCGGTCGCCGTGCGGTGCATCTGGCAGGTGGCCGAAGCGTTCCCGGATGTGCCGATCATCGGGACGGGCGGCGTGCGGACCGGCCGGGATGCGCTCGAGCTGCTGCTCGCGGGTGCTTGGATGGTGGGGGTCGGCACCGCGATCGTGCATGACCCGTCGGCGTGCTCGCGCGTCGCGCGGGAACTCGAGGAAGAACTGGCGGCCCTGGGCGCGGATCAGGTCGCTGACGTCATAGGGCGGGCTCGTGGCGCTCACGGCCGAACCCTCGGCAAGCTGGTCAACGGGCCCCGGCGGGTGTAGGAGACAGAATGTTAACGATCACATAAACGCATAGTACGATACCGGGTGAGAGGAGTAACCGTGAGTAAGCCGGCGCCGGTGGCTGTCGCGCTCGACGCCCCCGACCTCGAGACCGCTGCGCGGTGGGCGGCGATGGTGACCCCCCACGTGAGCACGGTCAAGGTCGGTCTGGAGCTCTACCTGCGCTACGGGCCGCAGGTCGTGGCGACGGTGCGGGGCGCCAGCCGCGTGGCGGTGTTCCTCGACCTCAAGCTGCATGACATCCCGGCCACGGTGGCCGGGGCGGCGCGGGCGGTGTCCCGGCTCCACCCCGACGTGCTCACCGTTCACGCGGCCGGCGGCGCGGATGTCATCCGCGCGGCCGTCGAGGCCGCGCCGGGCACCATGGTCGCCGCGGTTACCGTGCTGACCTCGCTGGGCGACGATGACCTGGCCCGGATCGGCATGTCCGGCCCTGTGCCGGACGCGGTGCTGCGGCTGGCCATCATGTCGGTGGAGGCCGGTGCACAGGGCCTGGTCTGCTCGCCGCGTGAGGTCTCCGCGGTCCGGTCGGAGGTCGGCCCCGATGTGACGCTGATCACGCCCGGCGTGCGGCCGGCTGGCGCCGAGGTCCACGACCAGGCGCGGGTGGCGACGCCGGAGGAGGCCGTGCTGGCCGGCGCGGACCTGCTGGTGATCGGCCGGCCGATCACCAGCGCGCCGGATCCGGGCGCGGCCGCGGCGGCCATTGCCGCGTCGCTCCGGCGGGTCGCGGTCGTCCGTGATCCGGTCTGAACCGCAGCCGGCCAGAACCAGAACCAGGGCCAGAACCAGAACCAAGGCCAGAACCAGAACCAGGGCCGCGGCCGGCCGAGACCCAGGACCGCCGACGGGAAACTTCCGGAGAGACATTGTGTGACCTGGGGTGACGCCCAGCTTACACAACGAGTAGGATGTCAGGAAGCTCAGCGAGGCCCAGATGGGGTTTCATGGATCCACATGGGCCTACATGGGACAGGTGGGGCCAAAACACGGCCGACGGCACCAAGAGCTCTTTAGCCCCACAAGCCATCAGGCATCACAACAGTATCTCAAGTAGTGATAATCCGGTATAGAAGCGAGCGCAAGTCGTCGTGAGTCGAGACGAAGATAGGGGGAGCAGGCCAGGCTCGGCTGGCGCGGATATTCTCCGCGGCGCCTCCGAAGACCGCGGAAGCCGCGCCGCTCGCGCGCCGGGTGCGGATATATGTGACGAATCAGCGACGCGCCGGGAGGGTGGTCAACTGGCCCGACATCGATGGCATACGCTGGTGTCTTGCAACTTGACCACCGAATATCGCCCGGTGAGACCCCTAGCCGAGGCCCGGGCGGGGTAATGATAACTCTAAGTAATGAGACGGATACGTTGAGTAATATATTTCAATTTGTGATGACGTAAACCGAGGTTTGCGTTGCCGAAAGGGTACGTGATTGGCTAGTTTCCCCTCCCGACAAACCTTTTTCCCAACGAAACCCGAGGTGACCCCGAGTGGCTCTTCCTCCCCTCACTCCTGAAGAACGTGCGGCGGCACTGGAGAAGGCTGCCCGCGCACGCAAAGAACGCGCCGAGGTGAAGAACCGCCTCAAGCGCGGGGCCACGACTCTGTCTGACGTCATCAAGGAAGGTGCGGCTGATGACGTCATTGGCAAGATGAAGGTCTCGGCTCTGCTTGAGTCCCTGCCTGGCGTGGGCAAGGTGCGGGCAAAGCAGATCATGGAAAGGCTGGGCATAGCGGAATCGCGTCGCGTGCGCGGGCTGGGTACCAACCAGCGCTCCGCGCTTGAGCAAGAGTTCGGTGCCGATATCTGAACCGCGCGGCAGACACGAGCCACGTCCTGGCGGAGCCGCGGTCGCGACCCCGGTGCATTCGCGGCTGACCGTGCTCTCCGGGCCCTCCGGGGTCGGGAAGAGCACGGTCGTCGCCGAACTCCGCAGGATTTGCCCCGATATCTGGATTTCCGTGTCGGTGACGACACGTCGGCCGCGGCCCGGGGAAGTGGACGGCCGCGAATATCACTTTGTCGACGACGGTGGGTTCGACCGCCTGGTGGCCAGCGGAGCGCTGCTGGAGTGGGCGCAGTTCGCCGGCCATCGGTACGGCACACCGCGATCGCCTCTCGCCCAGAAGCTCGAGGCGGGCGTGGCCTGCCTGCTGGAGATCGACGTGGCCGGAGCGCGGCAGGTCAAGCGGGCCGCGCCGGACGCCCGGCTGGTGTTCCTCGCCCCGCCGTCCTGGGACGAACTGGTCCGCAGGCTCACCGGCCGCGGCACCGAATCGCCTGCGGTGCTGGCCCGCCGGCTCGCGGCCGCCGAGGAGGAACTCGCGGCGGCCGAGGAGTTCGACATCACGCTGGTGAACACATCCGTCCAGGACGTGTGCCGGCAGCTGATAGCCTTGATGGAGCAGTGCGTCTTAGCGGAAGGCAGAACGTGGCAGGGACACAGGTCGCCGACGGCATCATCAACCCGCCGATCGACGAACTTCTCGATGTCGTCGACAGCAAGTACCGGCTGGTGATCATGGCCGCGAAGCGTGCGCGGCAGATCAACGCCTATTACTCGCAGCTCGGCGAGGGGCTGCTCGAGTACGTCGGCCCGCTGGTGGAGACGCGCAGCCAGGAGAAGCCGCTGTCGATCTCGCTCCGCGAGATCAAGGAGCGGCTGCTCAACGTCGAGGTCACCGAAGGCTGACCCCGGGGAAGGTCCGGACCAGGCATGCCGGCACGCGTCATCCTCGGCGTCGGCGCGGGCATCGCGGCCTACAAGGCCTGCGAACTGCTCCGGTTGCTGACCGAATCCGGATACCGCGTCCGGGTCGTGCCTACCCCTGACGCCCTCCGGTTCGTCGGCGAGGTGACCTGGGCGGCCCTGTCCGGTGAGCCCGTCACCACCGACGTGTGGACGGGCGTATCCGAGGTGCCCCACGTCCGGCTCGGCCAGTCGGCCGACCTGGTCCTGATCGCCCCCGCGTCCGCCGACCTGCTGGCCCGGGCCGCGGCCGGGATGGCCGGCGACCTGCTGACCGCCACGCTGCTGACCGCCAGGTGCCCGGTGCTGTACGCGCCCGCCATGCACACCGAGATGTGGGAGCACCCGGCCACCCAGGCGAACGTAGCGCTGCTGCGCGACCGCGGAGCCGTCGTGCTCGAGCCTGCGGTCGGCCGTCTCACCGGAGCGGACAGCGGCGCGGGCCGCCTGCCCGAACCGCCGGAGATCTTCGCGATCGCGGTCCGCCTGCTCGAAAGCGCCAGCCAAGGGAGGCTCGGCGACCTGGCCGGCCGTCGTGTGGTGGTGTCCGCGGGCGGCACCCGGGAAGAGATCGACCCGGTGCGGTTCATCGGCAACTGGTCCACTGGGACGCAGGGCTACGCGCTCGCCCAGACCGCCGCCGCCCGGGGTGCCGAGGTGACCGTGATCGCGGCCAACGTCTCGCTGCCCGACCCGGCCGGCGTCAAGGTCACCCGGGTCATCTCGGCCCGGGAGATGCGAGACGCCGTCGTAGCCGCCGCCATGAGCGCGGACGTGGTGGTGATGGCCGCCGCGGTGGCCGACTACCGCCCGCAGACGCGGAGCGGGGCGAAGATCAAGAAGGATGGTCAGCCGCCCGAGCCGCTGCGCCTGGTCGAGAACCCGGACATCCTGGCCGGGCTGGCCGTGCAGCGCGGCCCCGGCCGGAAGCAACCGGTCCTAGTCGGGTTCGCGGCCGAGACGGACACCTCCGAGCAGGCGGCCCGGGCCAAGCTCGCCCGCAAGGGCTGTGACCTGCTGGTGGTCAACCCGGTGGGGAACGGGCGCGGCTTCGGGACGCCCGACAACGAGGCGGTCGTCTTCGGTGCCGACGGGACCGTCACGCCCATACCGCGCGGACCCAAGGAAGCGCTCGCCAACGTGGTCTGGGACCTGGTGGCTGTCAACCTAGAGTGAGCGGTGGGCGTCAAACCCGAAGTAAGCGGCTAATCCGAAGCAAAACCGCCGACCTGCCGGCTGCGGATAGAATCACCGCAGTTGCCCGGGTCCTAAGAGGGGGAAAACGACGTGGCGCGTCGCCTGTTCACTTCAGAGTCCGTGACGGAAGGTCATCCCGACAAGATGGCCGACCAGATCAGTGACGTCATCCTGGATGCCATGATCAAGGATGATCCGGGCAGCCGGGTCGCGGTGGAAACCCTGATCACGACGGGCCAGGTGCACGTGGCCGGCGAGGTCACCACGCAGACCTATGTCGACATTCCGGGCATCATCAGGGACAAGATCCTCGAGATCGGCTATGACTCCTCGGCCAAGGGATACGACGGGGCGTCCTGCGGTGTATCGGTCTCGATCGGCTCCCAGTCGCCGGACATCGCCCTGGGGGTCAACGACGCGTTCGAGTACCGCGAGGGCGAGGGGACCGACGACTTCGACCGGCAGGGCGCGGGCGACCAGGGGCTCATGTTCGGCTACGCGTGCCGTGAGACGCCCGAGCTGATGCCGCTGCCGATCATGCTCGCGCACAAGCTCGCCCGGCAGCTGGCCGAGGTCCGCCGCGCGGGCACGGTGCCGTACCTGCGCCCGGACGGCAAGACGCAGGTGACCATCGAGTACGCCGGCGACAAGCCGGTCCGGCTGGACACCGTGGTGGTCTCCACGCAGCACGCGCCGGACATCAACCTCAAGGAACTCCTCGCCCCCGACATCCGGGATTACGTAGTCGAGCCCGTGCTGGCTGACGCGCAGATCGACTGCGACGGGTTCCGGCTGCTGGTCAACCCGACCGGCCGGTTCGAGATCGGCGGTCCCATGGGGGACGCCGGGCTGACCGGGCGGAAGATCATCATTGACACCTACGGCGGCATGGCCCGGCACGGGGGAGGCGCCTTCTCGGGCAAGGACCCGTCAAAGGTCGACCGCAGCGCCGCCTACGCGATGCGCTGGGTGGCCAAGAACGTGGTCGCCGCCGGCCTGGCCGACCGGTGCGAGGCCCAGGTGGCCTACGCGATCGGGAAGGCGGTTCCGGTCGGGCTGTTCGTCGAGTGCTTCGGCACGGAGAAGGTGCCGGTGGAACAGATCCAGGACGCGGTCCTCAAGGTCTTCGACCTGCGGCCGCGGGCCATCATCAACGCCCTGGACCTGCTCCGCCCGATCTACACGCAGACCGCCGCGTACGGGCATTTCGGCCGCTCCGAGCCCGACTTCTCCTGGGAGCGCGTCGACCGCGCCGACCAGCTCCGCGCCGCCGTGGGCGTGTGAATTTTATCCCTAACGAAGCGGGGTTCGTGCTTCAAACAAATAGGCGAGCCATCCCCGCCCGAGTGTAAGCATCGCCCAGGTTCTGGTAGGACGGAACCGTGGCGAAGGAGCCCAAGGATCAGGCGGTCAGCGAGCGGCTGCCGGTCGCCCGGGTGGCGGTCGACATCTCGCTCGCCCACCTCGACCGCCCCTTCGACTACCTCGTCCCGGCCAGCATGGACGAGATGGCCGTCCCCGGCTGCCGGGTCCGGGTCCGGTTCGCCGGGCAGCTGGTCGACGGCTACCTGCTGGACCGGATCCAGACCAGCGAGCACCAGGGCAGGCTCGCCCGCCTGGAGCGGGTGATCTCCCCGGAACCCGTACTCACGCCCGAGATCTTCAACCTGGCCCGGGCGGTGGCGGACCGCTACGCGGGCACGCTCGCCGATGTGCTCAGGCTGGCCATCCCGCCCCGCCACGCCACCGCGGAACGCGAAGCTCCCTCCGCGCCGCAAGCTCCCTCCGCGCCGCAAGCTCCCTCCGCGCCGCAAGCTCCCTCCGCGCCGCAAGCTCCCTGCACGCCGCAAGCTCCCTGCACGCCGCAAGCTCCCTGCACGCCGCAAGCTCCCTCCGCGCCGCAAGCCGCGGGAGTCCAGCCGCCCGGCCCCGGCGCGCCGCCGCCTCGGCCCGGGCCCGGTTCGTGGACCCGGTACCCGGCCGGGCAGGCGTTCCTGGCCGCGCTGGCCGAGGGCCGCCCGGTCCGGGCCGCGTGGTCGGCGCTGCCCGGTCCCGAGTGGCCGGCCGAGATCGCCATCGCCGCTGCCACCACGGCCGCCGCCGGCCGCGGCGTGGTCATCGTCGTCCCAGACGCCCGCGACCTGGCCCGCGTCGACGTGGCGCTGACCGCTGTGAACCAAGGAGACGAGCCGGGCCACGTGTGCCTGACCGCCGATCTCGGCCCGGCCGAGCGCTACCGCCGCTGGCTGGCCGTGCTCCGGGGCACGGTCCGGGTCGTGGCCGGCACCCGGGCCGCGATGTTCGCCCCGGTCGGCCAGCTGGGCCTGGTGGTTCTGTGGGACGACGGCGACGACCTGCACGCCGAGCCCCGAGCCCCGTACCCGAACGCCCGTGAGGTGCTCGCCCTGCGCGCACACAAGGCCGGCGCGGCCGCCCTGATCGGCGGCTTCGCCCGGACCGCCGAGCTGACCCAGCTGGTCGTGGCGGGATGGGCCAAGCCGCTGGCCGGCCGCCCGGAGGTGCTGCGCCAGGTCGCACCGCGGGTCCGGGCCGCGCCGGACGAAGCCGAACTGGCCCGGGACGCCGCGGCGATGACCGCCCGCCTGCCCAGCCTGGCCCTGCGCACCGCCCGCACCGCCCTGGCTGGCACCGCCCTGGCCGGCACCGCCCTGGCCGGCACCGCCCTGGCCGGCGGCGCCCGGAATGGCGGCGCGTGGAACGCCGGGCCGGTCCTGGTTCTGGTCCCCCGCCGCGGGTACCTGGCCGCGATCGCCTGCGATCGGTGCCGCGCCCAGGCCCGATGTTCCGCGTGCGGCGGGCCGCTGCAGGTCGGCGGCTCGAACGAGGTGCCGGGCTGCCGGTGGTGCGGTGCCCTGGCGGCCGACTGGACCTGCCCCCGGTGCGGATCCGGCCGCCTGCGCGCGCTGGTCACCGGCGCGGCGCGGACCGCGGAGGAGCTGGGCCGAGCGTTCCCCGGGGTGCCGGTGCGCACCTCGGGCGGCCAGCACGTGCTGGCCGAGGTGCCTGCCGAACCGGCCCTGGTCATAGCCACCCCCGGGGCCGAGCCAGTGGCGGCGGAGGGTTACGCTGCCGCGCTGCTCCTGGACGGCTGGGCGCTGCTTGGCCGGCCGAGCCTGCGGGCCGCCGAGGAGACGCTGCGCCGGTGGCTGAACGCCGCCGCCCTGGTCAGGCCCGGCGGGGCCGTGGTGGTGCTGGCCGAGGCGTCACTGCCGGTGGTCCAGGCCCTGATCCGCTGGGATCCGGCCGTTTTCGCCGAACGGGAACTGGCCGAACGAGCCGAGCTCGGCTTCCCGCCCGCCGTGCGGATGGCGGCCATCACCGGCTTGCCCGCGGCGATATCGGAATTCGTCGGCTCGGCCGGGCTCCCCGCCCGGGCCGAGGTCCTCGGACCGGTCCCGGCCGGACCGAACGGCGCGGACCACCATCCCGAGCCCGCCGAACGCGCGCTGATCAGGATTCCCCGCGCCGACGGCCTGGCCCTGGCCAGGGCACTGCATGCCGCGCAGGCCGCCCGGAGCGCGCGCAAGGACGTCGGCACCGTGCGCGTCCAGCTCGACCCGGCCGAGGTCGCCTGACGGATAAACTGAAAGCGGCGCCTCGCCGTCATGCATCCAGGAGGTTTCGTGAGCGTCAAGCCGATACGTCTTTTCGGTGACCCGGTGCTGCGCACGCCGGCCGAGCCGGTGCGTGATTTCGACGCTGAGCTGCGCAGGCTGGTCAAGGATCTCACGGACACCATGCTGGAAGCGCCCGGAGTCGGCCTGGCCGCGCCGCAGATCGGGGTCGGGCTGCGGGTCTTCACCTACCACGTGGACTCCGACGAGCCAGGCCACCTGATCAACCCCTCGCTCGACCTGTCCGAGGAGGAAGACGAGGACGACGAGGGCTGCCTGTCGTTTCCCGGCCTGGCCTACCCGGTCACGCGCGCCTACGGGGTGGTGGCCAAGGGCTTCAACATGTACGGGGATCCGGTGACGATCCAGGGCACGGAGCTGCTGGCCCGCTGCATTCAGCACGAGACCGACCACCTGGACGGCATCTTGTTCATCGACCGGATGGATCCGGCCCAGCGCAAGCTGGCCATGAAGGCCATTCGCGAGGCCGAATGGTGGGGCGATCCCATCCCTGCGGTGAGGGTATCTCCGCATGAGACGTTCGGGCGGGCTCTGTAACCCATGCGCCTGGTGTTCGCGGGTACCCCGCAGACGGCGGTGCCGGCGCTCGACGCGGTGCTGGCCTCCCGGCACGAGGTCGTGGCGGTGCTGACCCGTCCCGACGCGCCAGCCGGCCGCGGCCGCCACGTCGTGTCGAGCCCGGTGGCCCGGCGGGCCGCCGAGGCCGGCCTGGAGGTGCTCAACCCGGCTCGGGCCCGGGATCCGCAGTTCCTCGAACGGCTGCGCCAGATCGCCCCCGACTGCGTCCCGATGGTCGCCTACGGCGCGCTGATCCCGCAGGCCGCCCTGGACGTGCCGGCCCACGGGTGGGTCAACCTGCACTTCTCGGTGCTGCCTGCCTGGCGCGGCGCCGCCCCGGTGCAGCACGCCATCCTGCACGGCGACGACGTGACTGGCGCCACCGCGTTCCGCGTGGTGGCCGAGCTGGACGCAGGTCCGGTGTACGGGGTGCTGACCGAGCCGGTCCGGCCCACCGACACCACCGGTGACCTGCTGGACCGCCTGGCGCACTCCGGAGCGCAGCTGCTCGTCGCCACCATGGACGGGATCGACGCCGGGACATTGGAGGCCATCCCGCAGCCGGCTGAGGGCGTGAGCTTCGCGCCGAAGATCACCCCGGCCGACGCGCGGGTGGACTGGAAGCTGCCCGCGCACGTGGTGGACCGGCTGATCCGCGCCTGCACGCCCGAGCCCGGGGCGTGGACCGAGCACGACGGCGCCCGGCTGAAGCTCGGGCCAGTCTCGCCCCCCGGCCCGGACCCGACGGCCGATACGCAGGACCTGGCGCCCGGTGAGGTGCTGGCCGCCAAACACGACGTATTCATTGGCACGGGCTCGCGCCCGGTGCGCCTCGGCGAGGTGCAGGCCGAGGGCAAGCGCCGGATGACGGCCTCGGACTGGGCCCGCGGCCTGCGCTCAGCCGGTCCGGTGCGGCTCACCTGACATGCTCGGCTGACATGACAGAGCACAGATCGCGTCCCCGGCCCCGGGCCGCGGGATCGCCCCGCACCGCGGGATCGCCCCGCACCGGCCGGCGCCGCGCCGATCCGGCCCGGCGCGCGGCCTACGACGTCCTGCGCGCGGTCGCGGACCGGGACGCGTACGCCAACCTGCTGCTGCCCGCCCTGCTGGCCGAACGGGGCCTGACCGGCCGGGACGCGGCCTTCGCCACCGAACTCACCTACGGCACCCTGCGCGGCCGCGGCACCTACGACGCGATCCTGGCCGCCTGCAGTGACCGCGACGAGCTGGACCCGCCGGTCCGCGACGTCTTGCGGCTCGGTGCCCATCAGCTCCTGTCTACCCGGGTCGGCCCCCATGCCGCCGTGGCCACCTCGGTCGACCTGGCCAAGGACGTGTGCGGTCCTCGTCCCTCGGGCTTCGTCAACGCCGTGCTCCGCCGGGTCGCCACCCGTGACCTTGACGCCTGGACCGGGATCGTCGCCCCCAGCCGGGACCGCGACCTGGCCGGGCACCTCGCCGTCCGCTACAGCTACCCACGCTGGATCGTCGAGGCGTTCCGCGACGCGCTGGGCGAGGCCGGCGCCGCCGAGCTCGAGGACGCCCTCGCGGCCGGCAACCTCCGGCCGGACGTGACCCTCGCCGTCACCCCCGGCCGGGCCGCCGAGCCCGCAGCCGCCGAGCCCGCAGCCGCCGAGCCCGCAGCCGCCGGCGACGAAGATCCCCCGCCGCCGGATGCCACCCCGACCCGCTGGTCGCCCTACGGCCTGCGGCTGGCCGGCGGATACCCGGCCCCCTTCGTGGCCAGCGGGCACGCCGCCGTCCAGGACGAAGCCAGCCAGCTCGCCGCGCTCGCGCTCGCCCGCGTGAGCCTGACCCCGCCAGACCTCGCCGTCAGCGCCGGGGACCGCCTCTGGCTCGACCTGTGTGCGGGCCCCGGCGGCAAGGCCCGGCTGCTGGCCGGGCTGGCCGCGCAGCGCGGTGCCCGCCTGGTCGCCTCCGACGTCCGCCCGCACCGGGCCGGCCGGGTCCGGGCCGCCCTGCGCCGCGCCGGGTTCACCCCGGCCGTGATCGCCGCCGACGGGCTGCGCGTCCCCTGGCGGCCCGGGACGTTCGATCGTGTGCTAGCCGACGTCCCCTGCTCCAACCTCGGCTCGCTGCGCCGTCGGCCCGAAGCCCGGTGGCGCAAGACCCCGGACCACGTGCCGGGCCTGGCCGCCACCCAGCGCGGGCTGCTGGACGCGGCGATCGATTCGGCCCGTCCCGGCGGCGTCATCGCCTACGTGACCTGCTCCCCGCACCTGGCCGAGACCCGCGACGTGGTCACCGACGTCGCCGGCAGCCGCGGCGACGTCACGGTCCTCGACGCCCCCGCGGTGCTCGGCGAGGTCCCCGGCCTGCGTGCCTCCGATCCCAGGTTCGCCCAGTTCTGGCCGCACCGCCACGGCACAGACGCGATCTTCCTCGCCCTCCTTAGGCGCGGTTGAGCGCCCTGGCCCGGCCCAGCCGGGCGTTCCCGATGTCGGCCCGCTGGCCCTGGGCGTAGCCGGCGCTGTAACCCCGGCCGCTGTAGGTAATGCGGGTCTTCCGGGTCACGGGGTACGCCTGTTCCACCTGGCGCCGGATGACCACGGCCCGGTCGGCCAGGACCAGCGCCGTGCTGGGCCCGGACTGCTCCTCGCCTTCGGCGCTCGTGGCGGCGCGGTCCTCGGCGGAGCGCACCCGGGTGATGACGGCGGTGACGAAGCCGAGCAGCCAGCTCCGCCGCCACGCCCGCGGGCTGTGAACCCCGTCGGGGACGGCGGCGGCGGCCAGCCCGCGCGCCATCTGCAGCAGCAGCGAGGTGTACAGGATGTCGGCCCGCTCGAGATCCGAGGCGTAGCCGAACACGTGGATGCGTGTACCCGGCCCGCTGGTGTGCAGCAGGACGCACTGGCACCGCATGGCCCCGGCCAGCCCGGCCAGCAGGTGCGCCCGGACCTGGGCCCAGGGGTTGTCGATGTCGATGACGCGGCTGCCGGGCCGGTCGGTATCGGGCCGGGACGCGGCCAGCCGCGCCCGGTCGATGCCGTAGCGGGCCATCAACTCGGCCGCCTTCGCGGTCAGCGCCTCGGCCTCGGGCGGAGTCACCCCCTCGGCCTCGGCCTTCGCCAGCAGCTTGCGCACCCGGTCTAGCAGCGCGCTGGGCGGTTCTGACGGCATGAGCACCTCCAGGTCATACTGTGTCTTTCAAAAGCTCGCGTCATGCGAAGAATCCCCCGCACACCTCGAACTCAGTATCGAACTGTACCCCAAGGATCCGACATTCCCGTCTCCGGCGCGCCGTCGCCGCACCTAGGCAATCTACACTCGGGGCTGTGGCCGTTCAGATCTCGCCGAGCATCCTGTCCGCGGACTTTGCCCGGCTCGCCGACGAGGCCGCCGCGGTGGCAGGCGCCGCCGACTGGCTGCATGTGGATGTCATGGACAACCATTTCGTGCCGAACCTCACCCTGGGCCTGCCCGTGGTCCAGGCGCTGCTCAAGCACGCCACGCTGCCCCTCGACTGTCACCTCATGATCGAGGAGCCGGACCGCTGGGCGCCGGAGTACGCCGAGGCGGGCGCGCGCAACGTGACGATCCACGCCGAGGCGACCCGCGCCCCGGTCCGGACCTTGCGCGCCATCCGCGCCGCGGGCGCCCGGGCCGGGCTGGCCGTCAACCCCGGCACTGCGGTGGAACCGTACGCAGACCTGCTGCCCGAGATCGACATGCTGTTGCTGATGACCGTGGAACCGGGCTTCGGCGGCCAGCACTTCCTCGACATCGTGCTGCCGAAACTGCGCCGAGCCCGGTCCCTGGTGGCCGAGCGCGGGGCCGAGATCTGGCTGCAGGTCGACGGCGGGGTACACGAGGAAACCATCGAGCGCTGCGCGGAGGCGGGCGCGGACGTGTTCGTGGCCGGCTCCTCGGTCTACGGATCCGACGACCCCGCCCGCGCCGTGCAGGCCCTCCGCGCCCAGGCCGAGCGCGCCACCGCGCACGCCGCCTGGACCGCCGGGGACCGCCTCGGCTCCTTATGCCGAACGGGCCGGGCTGACACTGTCCGCGCCCGCCGGTGCGTCCCCGGCCGGCGCGGCCTGCGGCTCGGCGCGGCTCACGAAGTCCTTGCTGCGGATGAGGAGCAGCGCGCACACCGCGCCGGCCAGCGCGATGGCGGCGGTCACGTAGAGCAGGTCGTTCAGGCCGGCCGCGAACGCGGCCTTGATCGCCGCCGCGACCTCGCCCCGGCGGGCGGGCGGCAGGCTGGCGAGCAGCTGGCCGACTTGACCCTGCCGGACCATGGTCACGATGCGCGGCGCCGATGAGGCCACCGCCGCGGCGCTGGTCAGGTTGTGCTGCAGCGCGGAGTTGAAGATCGCACCGAGGCCGGCGATGCCCGCCGCGATGCCGATCTGGCGGAACGTCGCGTTGACGCCCGAGGCCATCCCGGCCTTCTGCGGTGGGACCACCCCGATCGCGGTCGACGCCAGCGGCGGGTTGACCAGCCCGGCGCCGAGACCCGACACGATGAACCCGGGGATCAGGTGGGTCCAGTCGCTGCCCCCGGTCAGCCCGGCCATAATGATCAGGCCGACGCCGACCAGCATCAGGCCCGGGCCGATGAGCCAGCGGGCGGGCACGTGCTCGCTGAGCCGCCCGGCGATCGTTGCGGTGACGAACTGAGCGCCGCTGATGATGGCCAGCCGCAGTCCCGCGTCCTGCGCCGAGTAACCCAGGATGTCCTGCAGGTAGAGGACCAGCCAGAGCAGCACGGCGTACAGCGAGCCGTTCATCGCGAACGCGGCAATGGAGGCGCCGGCGAAGGTCGGCGTACGCAGCAGGGACAGGTCGAACATCGGATACGCGATGCGCCGCTCGGCCACTATGAACGCGGCCAGCGCGGCGGCACCGACCGCCAGGCACAGGATGACCCCGGTGTCCGAAAAGCTGTTCTCGCCCGCCCGGATGAGCCCGTAGACCAGGCTCACCAGGCCGGTGGTGAGCAGCACGAACCCGATCCAGTCTGGCGGCGTCGGGCGCGGCGACTTCGACTCCTCCACTCGCCAAGCCGTCAGGGCCACGGCCAGGACGCCGATGGGCACGTTGACCAGGAAGATCCCGCGCCAGCTCCAGTTCGTGGTGATCACGCCGCCGAGCACTGGGCCGAGCGCCGTGGACACGCCGGTGATTGCCCCCCACACTCCGAACGCCACGCCGCGGTCCTTGCCCCGGAAGCTGTGCCCGAGCAAGGCCAGCGACGTGGCGAGCATGATCGCGCCGCCGACACCCTGGCCGCTCCGCGACAAGATCAGCATCAGCGGGTCCCGGGCCAGCCCGCACAGCAGCGATCCAAGCGTGAAGATGATCAACCCGATGCTGAACAGCCGCTTCCGCCCGTACCGGTCAGCCAGTACCCCCGAGGTCAGCAGCAGCGAGGCCAGGGTCAGCGCGTAGGCGTCGAGGACCCACTGCACGTCGCTGAAGCTCGCGTGCAGCCCGCTCTGGATCGCGGGCTGAGCCACAATGACGATCGTGACGTCCAGCAGCAGCATGAACGTACCTGCGCAGACGGCCAGCAGGGTCCACCACTTCTTATCCATCGATTGCCTCCACAAGCAGGCGCCTTCCCTGGTCGCCACAGTCCATGCTGTGCCAGCCGCTCAGTTATTATCCACACTCAAACCAGATTGTGCCGGATCTCGACAGCAATTACGCTTCATCAGTGTGGAAGTGACGACACTGGACGCGGTTGACCGCCAGGTCATTCACATGCTGACGCTCGAGCCGAGGGCGTCCTTCCGCGCCATCGCCGAGGTGACCGGCATCTCCGACCAGACCGCCGCGCGCCGCTACCGGAGGCTGGCCGAAACCGCGGCGCTGCGTGTCCTGGGGGTGGTCGACGGGACCCAGCTGGGCTGGGCCGACTGGTTTCTCCGCCTGCAGACCACCCCGGGCAGCGCCGATTCGATCGCCGAGGCCCTGGCCCGTCGCCCGGATACCAGCTGGGTACGCCTGGCCTCCGGGGGCACCGAGATCGCGTGCACGCTCGAGGCGCGGAGCCCGGAGCAGCGTGACGCGCTGTTGCTGCGTGGCCTGCCGGGGAGCCGCCGTGTGGCGCAGATCTCCGCGCACTGGATCCTGCACAACTTCACCCCCGGTCCCTGGCCGGAGATCACCCGCGCCCTGTCACCGGCCCAGCTCGAGATGCTCGGGCCGCCGGCCACGCCACTCCAGGCTCGTGCTGAGACAACGCTGCTTCCTGAAGATGAGCCGCTGCTCGCCGAGCTGGCCCGGGACGGAAGAGCCAGCCACGCCGCGCTCGCGGCCGCCATCCACTGGCACGAGTCGACGGTGCGACGCCGGATGGACGAACTCCGCCGGGCCGGCCTGCTGCATTTCGAGATCGACCTCGATAACCGGGCCTTCGGCATGAACGTGCAGGCCATGCTCTGGCTCTCGGTCGAGCCGGGCAGGCTGGACCAGACGGGGCGCGCCCTCGCCTCCCACCGCGAGATCCCGTTCGCCGCCGCCACCACCGGGCCGACCAACCTGCTGGCCAGCGCCGTCTTCCGCGATACGTGGCATCTCTATGAGTACCTCACCGGCGAGCTGGCCGCCCTGCCCGGCGTGAGCTCGGTCCAGACCGCGCCGATCATCCGGACCCTCAAGCGCACCGGCTCAGTGTACTAGCCGGCCCACCACGCCGCCGGTCCTCGCGGCGTCCGGCGGGGGGCTCGACGGCGGCGGGCTCGACGGCGGGGGGCTCGACGGCGGCGGGGTGGAGCTGGTGCCGATGTCGAGGACGACCGTGACCGTGATGTTGCCCGGGTTCACGGTGAGCGTGCAGTCCGTACACGCGCCCAGCCCGGCCAGGACGGCCGGCCGCAGCCCGCCCCGCGGGCTGGAGACGCCGAGCGTGACCGTCGTGCTCTGCCCGGAGGCCAGTGTGCCGGCCGTCGGCGAGACGGTTACCTGGCCGACCAGGCTCGAGGACTCGGCGATGGACCAGTTGACGGATCCGAACGATGCCTTCAGGGTCAGCGTGCCGCCATCCAGGCCGAGCACGATCGTGGTGGGCGTCACCGTCAGCAGGCCCCGGCCCGGCGGGGAACTGGTGGCCGCCATGGCCGTGCTGGCCGGCGTGCTGGCTGCCGGCGAGCTCGGTTTCGCGCTGGATGGCGGGGCCGGGTTGGTCGGCGAGGCGTGTCCGCTGTGACCCGGCGAGCCGGGGCCGGTGGCGGATCCGCCGGCCGACGGCCCGCTGCCGCCGCCCCCGCTGCCGCCGCCCCCGCTGCCGCCGCCCCCGCCGCCCCCGCTGCCGCCGCCTCCGCTGCCGCCGCCTCCGCCGCCGGGCCCGCCTCCGCCGGCCGGCGGCGCACCGCCCGCCACTGGGGTGGGCGACACGCGCGCGCCGCTCACGGATACGGCGGGTTGCGGTCCGCCACTGGGCCCGCCCGGCGTCCCCTCGGCGGCCGCCGCGCTCGTTCCGGGACCCGAACCTGGACCGAGGGCCGCCGCGCCACCAGGGTGGCCCGGACCCGCGGCGGCCAGCGCCACGGCGGTCAGCGTGATGGCCGCTATCACCGCCGCCACGCCGACCGCGGCGGCGGCCTGCCCGGACCGGGTCCGCCACCACGGTGACTTCGGCGGGTCCAGCGGCTTGGGGAACCCGTGAGGCCCGAACGGCTCGGTGCGCTGGGCCACGCTGGCCCGGTGCGCGGCCGCGTCGGGGGTGTCGCTGCTGGCCAGCCTGAGGACCTGCTCCCGCAGCCCGGGCGGCGTGGCGGCGATCGGCAGCGCGGCGAGCGGGGCCAGCCCGAGCAGCAGGGCCGGGGCCAGCTCCTGCTTCTTCCGCTCGGCGCACGTCGGGCAGTGCTCGATGTGGCGGTTGATCCGTTTGCGCATGAGGACGTTCAGCTGGCCGTCCCAGTCCTCGAGCATCGTGTTCAGGGCGGTGCAGTCTCCTCGCCCCGACCGGGCCACGAGCAGCGCACCCAGAGAGATCTCCAGCTGATCCCGGGCGCGGGAGAGCAACGCATGGGCGTGGTTGCGGGACACGCCGAGCACGGCCGCGATCTCGGCGACGTCGAGCCCCTGGCGCAGCTGCAGCTCGATCAGGTCCTGCTCGCCCGTGTTCAGGCCGCGCACCGCCGAGCGGAGCAGCCTCCGCAGATCGTCCCGCTCGGCTTCGCCGCTGACGTCGGCCGAGGTATCGGTTACGTCGGGCATGTCATCCAGCGGCGTCGCGACCTGGACCGCGCGGGCGCGCAGGCGTCGGTGGCACTCGTTGCGGGCCACGGCATACAGCCACGGCCGGAGCCGGTTCGGATCACGCAATCCCGCCAACCTGGACGCCGCTATGACGAAGGTGTCCTGCACCGCGTCGGCCGCGTCGGCCGGCTCGCGCAGCAGGGAGCGGCAGTAGGTGTACAGCGGTGACGCGTACCGGTCATAGGCTTCGGCCAACCCGTCAGGGTTACCCGCCACGATGGCCGCGACCACCTCGGTGTCGCGCATAGTGCTATGTAACACCGCAATTGCTCATATACACCACATCCAGTGGCCTTTGTGTCAGGGCGTCGTCGCTGTAACTGACCAGGCGCCGGAAACCCGCCCCCCCTCAAGTAGCGAGTTCCCGGCATCCGGCCCAGCCCCCACTTGCTCCCCATAGCTATGAGTCGGGGGACGGGAATCCGCCAACGTTTTTCCCGGGAGTATTTTTACTCGTCACGCCGACCAGCGGTCGAGGTGGCCGAGGAAGTCGGCCAGCCGCGCGATCACCGCGTCAGGCTCGGCGCCTGAGAACGCGGGCACGTCGGAGTTCGGCACCAGGACGGCGCGCATGCCCGCGCGTTTCGCGCCGTGCACGTCGTCGTACGGCCGGTCGCCGACGAACACACACTCGCCCGGATCGGTCACGCCGATGGCTCGCATCGCGGCCCGGAAGGCCTCCGGATGCGGCTTCACCCACGGGATCTCGCTGCTGTAGACCGCCCCGTCGATCAGGTCGAAGATCTCGTCCCTGACGAAGATCCGCTCGTGGGCGGCGCGCGGCCACATGGTGTTGGACAGCACGCCGATCTTGATGCCACGCCGCCGTAGTTCCCGCAGCAGCGCCGGCGCGTCCGGGTCGGTGAGCGTGTGCGGGTCCCAGGCCTCGAAGTAGCTGGCCAGGAGGCCCGTCGAGGCGGTGACCCCGGCCCGCTCGAAGACGGCGTCCAGGGTCGAGCTCCGCTGCGCGCTCTCGGCCAGCCGCCACAGCTCCATCTCGGCGGCGCGGGCCGCGGCGGCCGTGGCGGCCGCCTCGGTGGCCGGGTAGTGCCGTGCGCACACCGTCAGCCACAGTTCCTCATGGTCGACAGAGTGCCATGGCGTCAGCGTCCCGCCCCAGTCGAAAATGACCGCCCTGACCGCCACCCAGTCGATGGTATGCCGTATCCGGCTCGGTCCTGCGTCCCCGGCCTCAATCCTTCGGGCCGCCCATGTCTGGAAGGCACCCCGGTTACCGCGATTCAGTTAACCGGAGCGGACCTGGAGGCCCTTTCGCTGCTGCGCCGGGCAGGGCCGGGCTCACGCTTCCCGCCGCCGCACCCCGGCAGTACCACGAGAGCGCCAGCGCCCCAATAGCACGGAAGATCCGGCTTACGCGGAAGAGTCCGGGGGCAGCTATTGTTGCCCAATTCCTCCGTATAAGCCATATCTTCCGCGTTAATCACGCCGTGCTGGTGATTGTGTGCGATAAATGCGGCTGGTGAGGTATTTGCGCCTGGTGGTAGGCTGCCGGGCCCGGAACCCGGCGCTGCAGCGCGGCGCGTGCGCTGCCGGCCAGGATAGGCTCCGCCATTAGTCAGCCCCCTCCGCCAAACGGAATGCCCCCAGACCGCGATAGTCCGCTCCTGCGCCATCGGCCGACGGGCTGGCGCGGCCGGAAGTGCCCGCTCACCAGCCGCCGCCCGCTCACCAGCCGCCGCCCGCTCACCAGCCGGCTCATTTCTTGACAAAAACGATCTTTTTGATTGACTATAGGGTCTGTGTCCCCTGGTTACACGACGATCGGAACGCAACTGCTCGGCTACCCGTCCGCCCAGGCCACCCAGGCCGCCCAGGCCACCCAGGAGCCCGGCGACCCGCGGGACGAACGCGTTCCGCCGCCCGACCGGGACGCGACCTTGCTCGCGGTGGTGCCGATCCCCGGCACCCAGACCTCGCTCGCCATCGTCGGCTACGTGATCACCACGTCCGGCGAGCCGGGGTCCGGCCGCGCGGCCTACCGGCCGGATCTGATCGCGGAGCCAGCTTCGGGTCTGCTCCTGGACCACGTACAGCGCCGGGTCTGGACCGACGGTACCGAGATCGCGGTGACCTTCCAGGAGTTCGAGTTGCTTGCTTTCCTCAGCGCTCACCCGGCCACCGTGTTCGGCCGCGCGGATCTCGTCGAGCGCGTCTGGCGGCCGGAGGCGGCGCCAGACCTGACGAACGTCCGGAGGAACGTCCGCGGGGACAGCCGCACGGTCGACGTGCACGTCAGCCGGCTCCGGCGTAAGCTCGGCCCGGTTTACGGTCAGTGCCTGGTCACCGAGCACCGCGCCGGCTACCAGTTCCGCCCCCTGGCCCCGTGACGCGGGGAATAACTCGTGTGGCACACTGGCTGTACGAGCAAAGCGTGCTCCGGGGTCGGTGAAACTCCGAACCGGCGGTGATAGTCCGCGACCCGTCCGCTGCCAGCGGGCGGTTGACCCGGTGAAATCCCGGGACCGACGGTAAAAGTCCGGATGGGAGGCAGCACGCACGCGGTCGGCGGAAGCCGGCCGCACGACGCGCGTACGCATGTACCCGCGCTACCCCGGAGCCGAACGGTAAGTCGGGCTTCGAGGAGGCAAGCGCGGATGTTCACCGGGATCGTGGCCGAACTCGGCGAGGTAGCCGGCATCGAGCGGCGTGGTGATGCCGCGCGGCTGACCATCCGGGCTTGCACCGAAGGCGTATCCCCAGGCGAGTCGATCGCGGTCAACGGCGTCTGCCTGACCGTCACCGGCATCCTGGACGGGAACCCCAAAGCGTTCACCGCCGATGTCATGGGGGAGACCCTGGACCGGTCCAGCCTGGGCGCCCTGGCCTTGGGAGCGGCGGTCAACCTGGAGCGCTCGGTCCGCCTCGCGGACCGCCTCGGCGGCCATCTTATGCAGGGCCACGTGGACAGCACCGGCACGATCATCTCGCGGTCGCCCGCCGCGCACTGGGACCAGGTCCGAATCAGCCTGCCCGTCAGCATCTCGCGTTACGTCGTGCACAAGGGATCGATCGCCGTGGACGGGATCAGCCTCACGGTTTCCGCGCTCGGGCCGCCGCGGTGCGGGCCGGGCGGGGATAGCTGGTTCGAGGTCTGCCTCATCCCGGAGACGCTCAAGCGCACCACCATGGGCACCAGGCAGCCGGGTGAGGTCGTCAACCTCGAGGTCGACGTGATCGCGAAGTACGTAGAGAGACTGCTGAGCGGGGAGGCAAACCGGTGAACCAGGTACTCGACGACGTCGATCGCGCGATCAAGGACATCGCGGCAGGCCGCCCGGTAGTCGTGGTCGACGACGCCGACCGGGAGAACGAGGGCGACATCATCGTCGCCGCCAGCCTGGCCACCCCCGAACTGCTCGCCTTCATGATCCGCTATACCAGCGGCGTCATCTGCGTTCCGCTGCCCGGTGCCGAGCTCGACCGGCTGCATCTGCCCCTGATGACATCCCAGAACACCGAGCACATGCGCACCGCCTTCACCCTCAGCGTGGACGCCCGTGCGGGCGTGACCACGGGCATCTCGGCGGCCGACCGGGCCGCCACGATCGCCCGCCTGGTCGACCCGGACACCACCGCCCAGGATCTGGTCCGCCCGGGGCACATATTCCCGCTCCGCTACGCCGAGGGCGGCGTACTGCGCAGGCCGGGACACACCGAGGCCGCGCTGGACCTGGCCCGGCTGGCCGGGCTGCCGGGGGCGGGCGTGCTCGCCGAGGTGGTGAACGACGACGGCACCATGGCCCGGCTGCCCCAACTGCGCGAGTTCGCGGACACGCACGACCTGGCCCTGATCTCCATCGAGCAGCTCGTTGCGTACCGCCGGCGCACCGAGCGCCAGCTCACCCGCGAGGCTCAGACCAGGCTGCCGAACGCCTTCGGACTGTGGCAGGCCTACGGGTACCGGCACGAGATCGACGGCACCGAGTACGTGGCGCTCGTCCTGGGCGACGTCGCCGGCGGCACCGACGTGCTGACCCGGCTGCATTCGGAGTGCCTGACCGGGGATGTGTTCGGCTCGCTGCGCTGCGATTGCGGCGCGCAGCTCGAGGCGGCCATGGCCGCGATCGCGGCCGAAGGCCGCGGGGTGGTGCTCTACCTGCGCGGGCACGAGGGCCGTGGCGTGGGGCTGCTCAGCAAGCTGCGGGCTTACGCGCTGCAGGACGACGGCGCGGACACCGTGGACGCCAACCTGGAGCTCGGCCTGCCCGCCGACGCCCGCGAGTACTCGGCCGGCGCGCAGATGCTGGCCGATCTGGGCGTGCGCTCGATCCGCCTGCTCACCAACAACCCGGCCAAGGTGCGCGGCCTGACCGGCTGCGGCGTGGACGTCACCGCGCGGGTCCCCCTCACGGCGGCCGTTAACCCGTACAACCTCAGGTACCTGACCACCAAACGCGACAGGCTCGGGCACGAAATCCAAAATCTCAATGATTCCGAACGGGCCGTGGTGCTTGCGCCCGAAGAGATTCCACGGGCCGGTGAAGAGGCATGGCGGAGGTGCGCGGGATGAGCGGCGCGGGCCGGCCCGATGCGGGCGCGGTCGACGCCTCGGGGCTCAGCCTGGCCATCGTGGCCACCCGCTGGCACCAGGAAATCACCGACTCGCTGGTGGCCCGCGGGATGGCGGCGGCCGCCGCGTGCGGCCTCCCCGACCCGCTCGTGGTCCGCGTCCCCGGCGCGATCGAGCTGCCGGTGGTGGCCGCTGAGCTGGCCCGGCACCACGACGCCGTGGCCTGCCTCGGCGCGGTGATCCGCGGCGGCACTCCGCACTTCGAGTACGTCTGCGACTCGGTGACCGCGGGCCTGACCCGGGTGGCCCTCGACGCCCGCACCCCGGTGGGCAACGGCGTGCTCACCTGTGACACGGCAGAGTCGGCTCGCGACCGGTGCGGCCTGCCCGGGAGCCACGAGGACAAGGGGTGGGACGCCGTGGTGGCGGCGCTCGAGGTGGCGGTCCTGCTCCGTTCCATCCGCCATGCCCACCAAGACCCCCACCCCATGGACCCCGTGAAGGCCGGATAAGGACGCCCATGCTGTCACTGGTACTGCCGAAAGGCTCGCTGGAGCGCGCCACCCTTGACCTGTTCGACGCGGCCGACCTGACGGTGCGGCGATCCTCGGACCGGGATTACCACGCGTCGATCGATGACCCGAGGATCGACAAGGTCCGGTTCCTGCGCCCGCAGGAGATCCCGTCCTACCTGGAGCGCGGGCTGTTCGACCTCGGTATCACCGGCCGCGACTGGATCGAGGAGACCGAAGCCGAGGTGGTGTCGCTCGGCGAACTGCAGTACTCCAAGGCCACCTCCCAGCCGGTCCGGGTGGTACTCGCCGTGCCGGACTCCGCGTCGTGGCGGTCCGCCGCCGACCTGCCCGATGGCGTCCGGATTTCGACCGAATTCCCGTCCCTGACCAGGCGGTTCCTCGACGCACGCGGAGTCAAGGCCATGGTCATACCGTCCTACGGCGCGACCGAGGCCAAGGTGCCCGACATCGTGGACGCGATCGTGGACCTCACCGAAACCGGCTCGTCGCTGCGCAAGAACGGCCTGCGGATCCTGGAGACGCTGCTCACCAGCTACACCGAGCTGATCGCGTCGGGCCCGGCGTCCGCGGACCCGCAGAAGCGGGCCGCCATGGAGGACATCGCGCTGCTGCTGCGGGGGGCCATTCAGGCCCGCGGCAATGTCCTGCTGAAGCTCAACGTCGCCGCTGGCCGGCTCGCCGCGGTCACCGAGATGCTGCCCGCCCTGTCCTCGCCTACGGTCACCACGCTGGCCCGGGGAGACATGAACGCCGTCGAGACCGTGGTGCCCAAGCGCGGCGTCAACACCCTGATCCCGGCCCTGAAGGCGGCGGGCGCACAGGACATCCTGGAGATCCCGATCTCAAAGATCGTGCAGTAGCGGTGTCCCCGTGGCGCAGGCAGACCGCCCGGGTCCTGCCGGTCAACCCGGAGGGGCGGGTGCTGCTGCTGCACGGGTGGGATCCGCACCACCCGGACCGGTCCTTCTGGTTCACCATCGGCGGCGCGGCCGAGGCGGGGGAGTCCCTGCGCGACGCGGGCGCCCGCGAGCTGCGCGAGGAGACCGGCATCGTCCTCGACCCGGCCTGTCTCGGCGACCCGATCGCCCAGAACACCGTCGAGTTTTCCTGGAACGGGTACGACATCATCCAGGGCCAGACGTTCTACGCCGTGTTCGTCGAGTCCGCCGACGTTACCCTCGACGGCCTAGATGACTGGGAGCGGGCCACCACCGACACCTACGGCTGGCTGACAGCCGACGACCTGGGACCCGACAAACCGCCCGCGGATCCCGGCCTTCCCGACCTGATCCGCGCCGCCGCGGCCAGCGTCCGCGGCCGACGCAGGGAATAGTCTCGGTGGGACGACAGGTTCCCCGGTCAGGAGCGCGAGGGGACGGTAAGGCCGAGGTGACGCAGTGCGTGACATCCTGAACAAGGTCACCAAGTGGTGGGAGGCCGGGGAGACGTTCGGCCTGGCCACCGTGGTGCGCACGTTCCGCAGCGCGCCGCGTGACCCTGGTGCGGCGCTGGCCGTGTCGGCTGACGGTGAGGTCGTGGGCAGCGTATCCGGCGGATGTGTGGAAGGCGCCGTCTACGAGCTGTCCATGGACGTATCGCAGACCGGGAACCCGGTGCTCCAGACCTACGGCGTGAGCGACGACGACGCGTTCGCGGTGGGCTTGACCTGCGGCGGGATCCTCGACATCTTCGTCGAGCCGGTGAACCAGGCTCGGTTCCCCGAACTGGGCGACATCGCCGCGTCGGTAGAGCGGGGCGAGCCCGTCGCCGTCGCTACGGTGATCGCCGGCCCGGGCCAGGTCGGCGCGAGGCGGGTGATCTGGGGCCGGGACGGCTCTGATCAGGCCGGCCCGGAGGCGGCCGGCGACGGCTGGCACACTGGCGCGTCCGGCACGCTGGGCTCAGGGGCCAGGCTGGACGCGGCGGTGGACGACGACGTCCGGGGCATGCTCGCCCAGGGGCTGACCGGGATCCGCAGGTACGGCGCGCACGGCGAGCGGCGCGGCGACGAGCTCAGCGTGTTCGTGAACTCGTTCGCGCCGCCGCCGCGGATGCTGGTCTTCGGTGCGATCGACTTCGCGGCCGCCGTCGCGCGGGTCGGGAAGTTCCTCGGCTATCACGTCACCGTCTGCGACGCCAGGCAGGTGTTCGCCACCAAGTCGCGGTTCCCCGACGCGGACGACGTCATCGTCGAGTGGCCGCACCGCTTCCTCGCCGGGACCGCGGTGGACAGCAGGACGGTCATCTGCGTGCTGACCCACGACCCGAAGTTCGACGTGCCGCTGCTGGAGGTGGCCCTGCGCACCCCGGCGGGTTACATCGGGGCGATGGGCAGCCGGCGGACCCACGAAGACCGGCTCGACCGGCTCCGCGAGGCCGGGCTCACCGAGGGCGAGTTCGCCCGGCTCCGGTCGCCTATCGGCCTGGACCTGGGAGCCAGGACGCCGGAGGAGACGGCGGTCTCGATCGCCGCAGAGCTGATCCAGCTCCGCTGGGGCGGCAGCGGCCACCCGCTGACCGCCACCGAGGGTCGCATCCACCACCAGCTCGCCGGCTGACCCGCACCCGGCGGGCGTTACGTTACGGCAGCTTGCGGCCGACCCCGCCGCGCATCGACTGCGCCCGCCCGGTCGGCGCGGCGCCCGGCTCGGGGCGCCATTCGGTGATCCAGACCAGCCCCGGCTCCACCAGCTCCAGGCTGCCGAAGAACCGCCGCACGTCGGCCAGCGACCGGACGTGCAGCTGAGACGAGGCCTGGCGGTAGACCCAGGCCGCCTTGTCGCGTTCCCCCGCCGGGTCCTCCTCCATGGTGCCGTGGGTGATGGCCAGGTAGCTGCCCGGTGCCATGTGGTCCCGGTACTCGGCGATGATCTTGTGCGGCTCATCCTCGTCGGGCACGAAGTGCAGCGTGCTCGTGCACAGCACCGCGATCGGCTGGGTCCAGTCGAGCAAGCCGGCCACGTCGGGATGCCGCCATACGCTGACCGGATCGCGCAGGTCGGCCAGGGCCATGACGACCCGGTCGCGGGACGCGAGCAGGGCCTGGCCGTGCGAGGCCACCACGGGGTCGTTGTCGACGTAGGCGACCCGCACCCCCGGGGCCACCCCCTGGGCCAGCTCGTGCACATTAGCCTGGGTGGGCAGCCCGCCACCGAGGTCGAGGAACTGCCGGATACCCGCCGGTCCGGCCAGGTACCGCACCGCCCGGCCGAGGAACGACCGGTTGTCCCGGGCGATCGCGGCGACGTCGGGAATCGCGGCGATCAGCTGCCGCGCCGCCTCGCGGTCGGCGGCGAAGCTGTCCTTGCCGCCCAGCAGGTAGTCGTAGATCCTGGCCACGTTTGGCGTGGTCGTATCGATGCCGCTGGCGGTCCGGCCCCGTTCAGTCATTTGTCTCATCAACTCCCGATGGGGATGGATGTTATCAAGGCCGGCGCGTACTCTTAGACGCCGTGCGCACGACGGTCGCGGGTATCCTGCTCGCCGCGGGAGAAGGGTCCAGGTTCGGCCGGCCCAAGGCGCTGGTGGAGCTGAACGGCCAGACACTCGCCGAGCGCGGTGTGAACGTCCTGCGGGCCGGCGGTGCGCGCCCGATCCTGGTCGTCACCGGTGCCGTCCCGGTCGAGCTCGCTGAAACACATACTGTATACAATCCAGAGTGGCCCACCGGCATGGGGTCCTCGCTCCGCGCCGCCCTGCGAGCCCTCACCGGCACCGCCGCAGGAGCCGGCCCCGGGACCGGCAGCGGCGTCGGCCATGATGCCGATGTCGGCGCGGTCGTCGTGGCCCTGGCCGACCAGCCGCTGGTCGGGGCGGAGGCGGTCGCCCGCCTGATCGCCGCCTACCGCGACGGCGCCAGCGTGGCGGTGGCGGCCTACGGCGGGCAGCCGCGCAACCCGGTGCTCCTGGCCCGGGAGCACTGGGCCGAGGTGGCCGCGACGGCCACCGGCGATCAGGGCGCCAGGACGTTCCTGCGTGCCCGCCCCGATCTCGTCACCCTCGTCGAATGCGGGGACACCGGCCGTGCCGACGACATCGACACGCCCGCGGACCTGGCCCGGATCACCGCCTTTCGGGATTGAGCGCCTGGATGCCCCAGGTGTGCGTGACCGCCTCGCCGGGCTTCAGGACCAGCAGGTCGTCCCCGGTCACGAAGGCATTCGGCGGGCAGGTCATGGGCTCGACGGCCAGTGCCCTGCGGCGGCGGTCGGGCCCCAGCGGGTCGCCGGTGAAGACCTGCAGCCAGCGATAGCCCTCCCCGGCCCACAAGCTCACCCGGGCTCCCGAGCCGCCGTCGCCGGTCAGATGCGCCCAGGCGCGGCCGTCGCGGTCCCGCTCCAGTCCGGTCAGCGCGTGATCGAGCCGGGTCGCGCCGATCGTGCGTGGCCTGCGGAAGTCATACGGCGTGCCCTCGACGGGGGCCGCCGGCCCGGACGGGATGCCGCGGTCGTCGATGGGCAGCCAGGACGCCGCGGGCAGGGACAGCTCGCAGTCGTCGACCGAGAGGGCGCGGACAGTCAGGTACGGGTGCGAGCCGGTTCCGTAAGGGGCCGCGTGACTCCCGCGGTTACGTGCGGTGATGGCGACGTGCAGGCCGCTGTCCGGATGAAGGCGGTATCCGGCCTCGATCTCCAGGCAGAACGGATAGCCCTGGTGGCCGTGCGGGGAGCTGCGGAGCAGCACCGAACCGGCCTCGTGGCTGACGGCCGTCCACGGCGTCCAGCGCGTCAGGCCGTGGATCGCGTTGCCGCGGGCGGGCTCGGTCAGGGCCAGCTGGAACTCGGCGCCATCGAAGGCGTAGCGCCCGCCGTCGATCCGGTTCGGCCAGGGGGCGAGGAGCTCGCCCGCGCCTGCCGGGGGTAGCTCGTCGGCTTCGTAGCCCAGGATCACCGGCCCGTCGCGGAACAGCAGATCGCGCAGCCCCGCGCCTAGCTCGGTCACCGTGGCCCGGTACGGGCCGGCCGAGATCTGGAATTGCTGCCCGGAAAGGGGGATCGTCATCGCGTCAGGATACGGACAGCAGCAGCGCCGCGCGGCAGCCCGCCGCCAAACCCCAGGCCAGATCGGCCCCCTGGCCCGCGGCGAGCAGCCTCGCGGCCGCGGGTTCCAGCGGCTCCTGGCCCGCCATCCCCAGCAGGACGGCGGCCACCTCCGCCGCTGCCTGGCCGTTGGCCGCGCAGTGCAGCAGCGAGGCCGCCAGCGTCGTGGTCCGCTGGGCCGCGTAGCAGGTCGCCGAGGCGCTGAGCCAGTTCGCCAGCCACACCGCCCGCGTTCCGCCGGAGATGGCCCCGCCGAGCAGCCGGAGCGCCAGCAGCACCCCGCTGACCACGCTGTCGCCACTCGGGACCAGGCCCGGGCCGAGGCCGACGAGATGCTCGACCGCCTCCACGGCGCCCGCCAGGTCGCCGCGGCCACAGCAGGCGGCCAGTTGCGCCGGCCCGTCGTGGCCGGCCAGGCCCGGTTGATGCTCGGCGGCTCCGCAGAGCTTGGCCAGCACGCTGCAGCCATGATCGAGCCGGGCCCGTGAGAGCGGCCCGAACACCGGGGAGGGGTCCCACCAGCGCATGATCCGGATGTCGAGCCCGCAGGCGAGAACCCGGCCCTCACCCGCCCAGCACTCCGCCGGCGTGCGTGCCTCCCAGGGGCCGGTGATGATCGCGTTCGGCAGCCGGAGGGCGTCTGGCGGCGAGATGGCGATGACGCGCGGCTCGGGAACCATGTCGGTGAATTCCAGATAGATCGCGTACGGCAAAGCGGCCAGGACCTTGCCCGGCCGGCGCGGGCCGCGCAGCACGCCGCGGACGGCCAGGCTGGCGACCCCCGTGCGTACCGGCGCCGGGCACGCGTCGGCTCGCCGACTGCGTGACTCTGCCACTTCCGACACGGTTGTCACTGTAGTGCGGTCCCGACGCCCAGGTTTTACCAACCTGCCGTGAAGCAAATAACGATTTGTCCGCTAAAGAGATGAAACCAATTTGTGATACGCAAGTTGGATTTCTCAGCTAGAGCTTAGGGAGGCCGACGGGGCTGCTTGGGGAGCGGGGGACCGTCAGCCCCGCCGGCTTAATCAAACCCTAGCCGGATGAGATGCCGAAGTGGGTAACTTTCTGCCCCGTAAGTACTTCGAAACGTTTTCAGATGAGGCCGGCGACGGGCCTGAGGGGGCCGCAGCGCCGGATCCGTTGTGGTGCCCGTTGGCCCGGGCCGACCCGTCGGGCCGGAGGCGGCCGCTGCGGACCGCTTCGGCGGCCAGCACGCCGAACAAGTAGAAGTAGGCCGCTTCCTCGTCCTCGAAGAAGTGCACCTCCAGCCGCGCGTCGTCGGTCCGGCTGAACACCTCGAAACCGCCGTCGGCCTCGACCAGGCACATCGCGCCCGGCACCTCCTCGTCGACCGCATACGCGGCCTGCGGGATGGCGGCCAGGGACAGCAGGTCGGCAAAGACCGACTCGGGCGAGATGCGCTCCTTGCGTCCGGTGCGACGGCCCGGTACCGGAGCCGTCTCGGGCGTGGATCCCGGTTCGCCCTCGGTCCATGGGTCCGGCCAGGGCTCGCGCCATGGGTCCGGCCAGGGCGCGCGCTCGGCCCACGGCTCACGCCCGGGCTCACGCCCGGGCCCGGGCCCGGGCCCGGGCTCCGGATCGGGCCGGCCTTCGGCCTTCTCCCGGGTACTGGCCCCGGTCCCATTCTCCGGTGTGGCCGGCGGTCCGGGCCAGGGCTCGGGCGACCCGTGCCAGGCGGCCATCCGGTCCGGCATGTGAGACACGTGATCGGTGCCGCCATATCCCGCCGGCCGGCCATTTCGGGGCGGCCCGCCATTTACCGTCGCACTGCGATATCCCTCAAGTCCGGTATTTCCGGCCGGTTCCGGATATCCATTCGCTCCCGCATATCCCGCAGGCCCGGCGTATCCGGTCCGCCCGGCCGCGGCCGCCGCCGCACCCGCCTGAGCCTCGGGCACCGGCACCGCCTCGGGCACCGGCACCGCCTCGGGCACCGGCACCGCCTCAGACGCCGGCACCGCCTCGGGCATCGCCTGCCTGCCGGGCGGGAACATCGCCGCGGTCAGCGGGAAGTCCACGCGTTCCTCGTTCAGGCCGGTGACGTCGCTCCGCGCCACCACGACCTCGAAGACCTCCCGGTCGATCTCCCAGTAGCCGAGCTGCGCGGCGCGGACGGCATCCCGGCCCAGGTAGGCGATGTGCAGCCGGTCACCTAGGTCATCGAGCACCAGGCACGGCTCGCCCCGGTAGTCGCCCACCGGCCGCGATTGCCACAGCGCGCCGAGATCGGTGAGGCTGACCTGCTTGCGCCAGTGCCCGGCCGCGGCCGTGAACCCGAGTTCTTCCGGCGGCGGGCCGGGAGAGAACAGCGTTGCCTCCATGCCGTCCGGACCCAGTCCCGCCTGGTAGGGGACACCGAGGTACGTTGCCATCAGCCTCAATCGCATGGCTCACGGCTCCGCCGGGTGCCACGACAGGCCGTCGTACCGGGCGACCAGCTCGTCTCCGTCGGCACCCAGCCGGCACATGCCGGCCCCGACCGGTACCGGGATCGGCTCCAGGTAGAACTCCGGTACGGCCTGGCCGGTGGCCGGCTGGTAGCCGTCAACCGCCCGCGCCAGCCAGCACACCAGGTACAGCTCGCTCATGGCCGGCGAGAACTCCGAATCCTCCCAGCCCAGGCCGAGCGCGAGGTAAGCCTCGGCCGGGTTGTGGAACCGGACATCCTGGGCGCGGTAGACGTAGCCGGCCAGCACCGATCGCTGCCCGTTCAGATACGGGCCTACCAAGCGTGGCGGAACAGCCTTCCACATCGGCGTGCCCGGTGCGATCGCGGGCACCCGCTCGGGCTGGGTCACCGCGCTCCCTTCCGTTTGCCGCTTGCGCCGAAATTCTCCCCGCACAACTGATTGTGCCTAGTGAATGACTGTCATTAGCGGGAAAGCGCCTCATTCAGAGGGAATATTACTCTGTGTAGCAGCTACTCACTTCATGCTACCGCCACTGGCGGTAGGGTCTGTGGCATGTCGGGTCACCTGAATCCTGGCGGTCAGCGGTTCCGCGGCGACCGCGGCGAGGCCGAACCCCGGGTGGCCGCAGCGCTCGCCGCGTACCAGGCCGGGCAGGGCAGTGAGCAGGCGGCGCTGATCGCGCTGGCCGCGGCGCGGCTCCTCGTTCCGGTGGTGGCCGTCCTCAGCGACCGCACCGCGACCGAGGGGGACGACCAGGACCGCGAGGGGGACAAGGACAGCGAGATGGTGCTGCCTACCCTGATCGGCCGGGACGGAAGGCCCGCGGTGCTCGCCTTCACCAGCCTGGACGCGCTCGCCCGATGGAGGCCGAACGCCCGTCCGGTGCCAGCGGAGGCGGACCGGGTATGGCGCGCTGCCGTCGCCGACGGCTGCGCCGTCGTCATCGACGTGGCCGGGCCGGTACCGCTCGCCGTCGAGGGCGCCCGGCTGGCGGCGCTGGCCGCCGCGCAGCCGGTGCCGCCGCCGCACGAAGATCCCGACGTGCGCGCCGAGGTCCAGGCCGCCACCGCCGCCGAGCCCGCCATCGCCGGGTTCACGCTGGCGCCGGGCCGCGAAGACGGCCCGGATCTCGCGATCGCGCTGCACCTGACCGAGGGGGCGCCGGGAAAGGGGCCGGCCGTGAACCGGGCCGCGGCCGGCATTGCCGCCCGGCTGGCGACCCGGCTGCGCCGTGGCATCGAGGTCATCCTCGCCGAGTGATCACATTAGGATCGGGTGCATGTTTCGCTGGCTGACCGCGGGTGAATCGCACGGGCGCGCGCTCGTCGCGATCTGCGAGGGCGTGCCCGCGGGGGTGCAGATCACCACCGATGACCTCGCCGCCGCGCTGGCCCGCAGGCGCGCCGGATACGGGCGCGGCGCGCGGATGACGTTCGAGCAGGACCAGGTGGAGCTCACCGCCGGCGTCCGGCACGGCAGCACGCTCGGCGGTCCGGTCGCGATCAGGATCGCCAACACCGAATGGCCCAAGTGGGAGGCGGTCATGTCCGCCGACCCCGTGGACACCGGCCAGCTGGCCGACCTGGCCAGGAACGCGCCGCTGACCCGGCCGCGGCCCGGGCACGCCGACCTGGCCGGCATGCAGAAGTTCGGCCACACCGACGCCCGCCCGGTCCTGGAGCGGGCCAGCGCCCGGGAGACGGCCGCCCGGGTCGCCCTGGGCGAGGTGGCCCGGCGCCTGCTCGGCCAGGTGCTCGGCATCGAGATCCTCAGCCACGTGGTGGCACTCGGCCAGATAACCGCTCCCGGCAGCACGATGCCGGGACCGCGGGACAAGGCCGCCATCGACGCGGACCCGGTGCGCTGCGCCGACCCCGCGACCAGCCAGGCCATGGTGGCCGAGATCGACGCGGCCCGCCGGGACGGCGACACCCTGGGCGGCGTCGTCGAGGTGCTGGCCTTCGGGCTGCCGCCGGGGCTGGGCAGCTTCACGCACTGGGACCGGCGGCTCGACTCCCGGCTGGCCGGGGCGCTGATGTCCATCCAGGCCATCAAGGGCGTCGAGGTGGGCGACGGCTTCACCACCGCCACGCGGCGCGGGTCGGTGGCCCACGACGAGATCGAAGCCGCGGACGACGGGATACGCAGGCGCACCAACCGGGCGGGCGGCATCGAGGGCGGCATGAGCACCGGCGAACCGCTGCGGCTGAGGGCCGCGATGAAGCCCATCTCCACCGTGCCGCGCGCCCTGGACACCATCGATACCAGCACCGGCGAGCCGGCCAAGGCGATCAACCAGCGCAGTGACGCCACCGCGGTCCCGGCGGCCGGCGTGGTGGCCGAGGCCATGGTGGCGCTCGTGCTGGCCGAAGCCGCGATCGAGAAGTTCGGCGGCGACTCGGTCGAGGAGATGCGCCGCAACGCGGAGAACTACCTCAAGGCCCTGGTGATCTCATGAACGCGCCCGTAGCGGTGCTGATCGGCCCGCCGGGCGCGGGCAAGACCGCCGTGGGCCCGCTGCTGGCCGAACTCCTCGGCACCAGCTTCCGCGACACCGACGCGGACGTCGTGGCCGCCGCAGGCCGCCCGGTCAGCGACATCTTCATCGAGCAGGGCGAGCAGGCCTTCCGCCAGCTCGAACGCGAAGCCGCGGCCCGGGCGCTTCGCGAGCACCACGGCGTGCTCGCCCTCGGCAGCGGCGCGGTCCTCGACCCGGGCCTTGAGCAGCGACTCGAGGGCCTGCCCGTGGTCTACCTGGCCGCCGACTTCGGCACGGTCGCGCGCCGCCTGGGCCTGGACCGCCCTCGCGTGGTCATCCCGGGGAACCCGCGCGGCCGGCTGCGCGCCATGCTGGAGGAGCGCCGCCCGCTCTACGAGCGACTGGCCACGGTCACGGTGACGACCGACGACGACGACCCCGACGAGCTCGCGGAGCAGATTGCCGCGAAACTCGCCGCACAGCCGGAAGAGGGCCCGCGATGACCGCGACCAGGATCGACGTCCAGCCCTCGGACGGCCCGCCCTACCAGGTGGTCGTCGGCGTCGGGGTGCTCGGCGAGCTGCCCGGCCTGATCCCGAAGGAATCCCGGACCGTCGTCGTCATCCACCCCGAAGGCCTGGGCGAGGTCACCCGCCCGGCCTGCGGGGCGCTGAGAGCGGCCGGGCTCACGGTCGAGACCGAGCCCGTCCCCGACGGCGAACGTGCCAAGACTATAGACGTCGCCGCCAGGCTGTGGTCGAGCCTGGCCGACCGCAAAATCACCCGCGCCGATTGCATCGTCGGCCTCGGCGGGGGAGCCACCACCGACCTGGCCGGGTTCGTGGCCGCCACCTGGCTACGCGGGGTGCCGGCGGTGCTCGTGCCGACCACGCTGCTGGGCATGGCGGACGCCGCGGTGGGCGGCAAGACCGCGATCGACATCCCGGCCGGCAAGAACCTGGTCGGCGCGTTTCACTCGCCGGCCGGCGTGCTCGCCGACCTGGCCACGCTCGAGACGCTGCCCCGGGCCGACTACGTGGCCGGCCTGGCCGAGGTGATCAAGACCGGCTTCATTGCCGACCCGGTCATCCTGGACCTGATCGGGCAGGATCCGGACGGCGCCACCGTGCCGCACGGCCGGCACGCCCGCGAGCTGATCGAGCGCGCGATCCGGGTTAAGGCAGGCGTCGTGTCGAACGACCTCACCGAGAAGGGCCCGCGGGAGATCCTGAACTACGGCCACACCCTCGGCCACGCCATCGAGCGGGTGGAGGAGTACCGGTTCCGTCACGGGGACGCGGTGGCCATCGGCATGGTGTACGCCGCCGAACTGGCTCGCCTGGCCGGCCGGCTGGACGACCAGACCACCGCGATGCACCGCGCCGTCCTGGCCAGCGTCGGCTTGCCCACCGCCTACCGGCGCGCAGCATGGCCGTCCCTGCGGGAAGCGATGAGCGTCGACAAGAAGGTCCGCGGCGCCCGCCTCCGGCTCGTGGTGCTCGACGGCCTGGCCCGCCCCGGCATCCTCGACGACCCGCCCGAGGAACTCCTGCGGGACGCCTACCGGACGGCGGTGTCCCCGTGATCACTCAGGTGCTCGTGCTCAACGGCCCGAACCTCGGCCGGCTCGGCATCCGGGAGCCGGAGATCTACGGATCGGTGTCGTTCGACGAACTGGCCGAGCTGTGCCGCTCGACCGGCCGCGCCCTCGGCCTGCACGTGGACGTCCGGCAGACCGACGACGAGGGGGAGATGATCAGCTGGGTGCACGAGGCCGCCGACGCCCGGATGCCGGTGGTGATCAACCCCGCCGCGTTCACGCACTACTCCTACGCGCTGCGGGACGCCCTGGCCATGCGGACCGCCCCGCTCGTCGAGGTGCACATCTCCAACCCGGCGGCCCGCGAGTCGTTCCGGCACACCTCGGTGGTGGCCGCGGTGGCCGACGGGACCGTGGCCGGTTTCGGGCTGGTCTCCTACCAGCTGGCTCTGCAGGCCATTGCCGAACTGGTCGCCGAGCGCGCCAAGCAGGCCGAGCGCACCGGGCAGGCCCAGCCGTGATCGTCCTGGTCGGCTTCATGGGCGCCGGCAAGACCACCGTGGGCCACCTGCTGTCCGAGCGCCTCGGGCTCCCGTTCGCCGACAGTGACCTGGTCATCGAGCAGCGATCGGGGCGCTCGGTCCGGCAGATCTTCGCCGAGGACGGCGAGCCCGCGTTCCGCGAGCTCGAGCGGCAGGTCGTCGCGGACCTGATCGACGGTCCCGAGGCCGTCCTCGCCCTCGGCGGCGGCGCCGCCGAACACCCGGACACCGTGGTGCGGCTCAAGTCCGCGGAGGTCATCTACCTGCAGGTCGGCTACGGCGAGGCGCTGCTCCGGGTCGCTGGCGACCAAGGCCGGCCGCTGCTCCGCCGCCCCGACCTCGAAACGCTCTACCAGCGTCGGCTAGGTGTGTACGACAACGTGGCCACGCTGACCGTGGCCACCGGCGGGCGCCGCCCCGAGGCGGTCAGCGAGGATGTCCTGGCGCAGCTCCGAGTTCGCCGTGCATAGGACGACCTGATCGCGGGTGTCGGCGGCGAGGTGGTCTGTGACCGCGTTCAGCTCTTTTTGGCCGAACGGACGGTGGCTCCAGCCCGCAGGCCCCGTCCTCCACCCCCGGCCTGTAGCGCACGCGCCGCGGCGGCCTCCGGGTTGGCTGCGGGCCAGCGCGGCGGCGACGGCGGCGGGGCATGTGCGGGAGGCCGGGCGGAACCTGGCGCGCGCAACGGGGTCTTGCGGGACGGCCGCGCGGCTAAGGCGGCTTGCCTTGCCGAATCGGGCCAAAGGTGTTTCATCAAGGCGGCGCTGCTGCGCCCGGCGGCTGCACCACGATGTCCAGTACGAGCAGCGTGGCGGCGATGGCGAGCACGCCGTCGCTGAATGCCGCCAGCCGGGCGGTTCCGGGAGATCGGCCTTCGCGGGGCGTGTCCTGGTCGGCTGGCATGGCCGCCGTCTCCTTCGCGTCGGTCAACGGCGGCAGTCCCATGGAGACGGGGCCTTCGATAGACGGCCGGGGGGATCGGTTGTCCGGGTGCACGCGGGTGACACGATCTCGCGTGGGCCTGGTCAGCTGGTGGTGAATGCCTCGTAGTTGACGTAGCCGGCTTCGTCGTCCCTGGCTCCCAGGGTGCGGCCGCCGACGGAGAACAGCGCGACCGACATCCGTTCGCCGAGCAGGGTGGTCTCGATGCGCCGGCCGCCGCGGATCTCATACGGGGTGACGACCGGGCGGTCGCCCAGGCCCATCACCGACCGGTTCCCGTCCGCGCCGTAGTGCAGGGTGGCCTCGAACCCGGTGATGAGGTTCACCGACCGCACCGTGCGACCCACGGTCACGGCGCGGATCTCGTCGTCGGTCATCGGGCCGATGCCCCGGTCGGCGAGGTCGGCGACGGTGTACATGCCCTCGGCGGCCGTCCTTTCGCCGCGGTCTTGCTCGCTGGGGGTATACCACACCGGTGAGGTCCAGGCGCGCTGCTGGACGCTGGCGGGCACGGCGTCGGGGAGTGGCTTTCCGTGCTCGACGGCGTCGTAGGTGGACCAGCGCGGGGTCGGGATCTCCAGGATCCGCGCGTAGTACACGCAAGCCAGCAAGGGATCGAAGTCCGGGTCGGTCCACGCCGCGGACAGCTCGGCCGCGCCGATGTCGTTGCGGTAGGTGGCGGTGGAGGCGTCGACGGTGTCGCCGACCGGCGGCAGCGCGCCATGCCGGTCGGGTGACCGGCCGCCGGAGGCGGCCACGTCGTATACCTTCTCAAAGAGCATGCCGCGAGCGGTCCAGCACTTGATGATCTGGATGCGGTCCAGGTTGGCGCCCAGCGCGTCCTTGGCCGCGTAGGCCAGGAACGTCGGCGCGTCGCTGGACGTGGCCGTGGTGCTTGCTGGCTCGCCGGCTGGTGACCCGGCGGCCGTGTCGCCCCCATCCAGCCGGAAGAAGCTCGCCAGGGAGCCCGCGAGCAACCCCAGGACGGCGACCCCGGTGATCATGATGGTCACGGCCGCAAAACGCCCGGTCGGGGTCTGGGGGACGATGTCCCCGTAGCCGACGGTGGTGAGGGTGACGATGCCCCACCACAGCGCGTCGCCGACCGTGGCGAACCCGGGATTGGCGGGGTGCTCGGCGTAGTAGGCGACTAGGGAACCGGTGACCAGGACCCCGCCTGCCACGACGGCGATCCGGCCCAGCCGGTCGAACAGGCGGCGCGACCCTTTGGTCGCCATCGCCAGGCGGGCCAGCCAGGCCAGGCGGAGCAGGACCACGAACCCGCCTGCCTGGGCGCCGGGGAGCAGGAACCACGGGGCGGTGGCGATCACCACGAACAGGTCAAAGCGGCCGAATCCGGTGCGCCCGTAATGCTCCAGATGGCGGACGTGCACCATGTAGTCGAGCAGGAACACCAGCCAGGTGGTGATGCCGACCACGGCACCGACCCAGCCATGGGACTCCGGAGCGACGATGAGCGGCAAGATGGCCGATACGATGATCGGCAGCCGCATCCGGGCGTCGAAGCGCTGGAGGAAGGCGGCGTCGCGTTCGGAGCGGGGCTGGCCGGGCCGGTGCTCCATTTCAGCGGTGACATTCGCGGTCCCGATCGTGCCAGAGCGGCAGGGGCCCAGATGCCCGGCTCACGGCACGACAAGCGTTCCCGCGGGCAGCTGCCGCCGCGGCCAGCGTGGGGCGGCCAGGCGCTCGAAGGCGAGCAGGATGGCAGCGCCGGGAAATCGCGAGCCGATGCCCCGCTACGGATTTGGGAGCGTCGTGCCCGTTGCGTCCCCGATCGAAGGGTCAAGCACGGGTACCCGCGGTCACTCACCAGACCAGCGCCATGACGATGACCTGCGTGCTGGCTGATACGCCCGGCTGTGCGGGTGGACCCTGGCCCGCGCGCACGCCCGTTCCGGCGACCGCATCGCCCTGGCCGCCTACCTCGGCGGCTCGGCCAAGTTTGGCACGGTCCTGGCCCCGCGAGCACGCTTCTTTAAGGTCCTTCGCTCACCAGCACTCAGCTGGACCGGCACCGCGTGGTACCGCGGCATGGCGCCTCCGGGATCATCATCTGGATGTGACCTGCTCCCCGGGCCGATGATCATAACGGGCAGCACGGTCCCGCGCGGCACAATGAGGCCCATGGCCGCCATCCCGGAATCCACCCGCAACTCGATCACCCTGCGGCTGCTGGACCACGCCGAACGGCACTGGCCACAGCTCACCCGGGTCCAGGTCACCTACCGCGGCGCCTTCGGCTACGTCACCGGCGTTCTCCGCGACGGCGAGCACATCCCGCTATGCCGCCTGCGCTACGGCGGCTCGGCTCATTTCTTCGGCTTCGCGATCTACTCCGCCGCCAGCAACCGCTACCAGGATGCCGTCCTGCGCACCGGACTCCCGACTGGCACCCCGCGAGAAGCCCTCGACACCGCCTGCACCGTCCACCTCACCGGGTACCAGACCCCGTGACCCTGGCTCACCCCAGAGGAACTTACGGCGTCACCCACTAAGTTGGTCGCGGCGGCCAGTTATCCGCCAGCCACGCAATGTCCTGGCGTACCCAGGGAAACCTCCGGGACTGGGCGGCGCGGATGGAGCGCGAAGCCGGGTCCAATGGGATTACGAGCCTTCCATGCAGTGCTGATACGGCATTATCAGCCGCCGTCCAGGCGGCGGCTGAGCCACTGGCTCTCCTGGATCCGGACTCTGCCGAGGATCTCTGGGTGACCTGCGCTGGCGGTGACACAATGTCAGGGTCCGGGTCTTCGGAGGTGGGGTCGTGGCGGACGTGGACGGGCTTATCGTGCAGGTGCTGCCGGTGGCCGACAGCGACGCGGAGGAACTGGCGGACCTGGCCGGAGGGCTCCACGCCGCACTGCTCGGCGTGGATGCGGCCTCGGTCGCCCCGCTCGCTGCCGAGGCCGCCCCGGAGGGGGCGAAGGGGCTCGGGACATTGGCCGGCTGGCTGCTGGTCCAGTTCGGCACCCTGGACGGGCGGCGCGCCGTAGTGGCCGCGGTACACGGGTGGACCTCGCGGACGGGCCGGACCGTGGAGGTCAGCATCGGCGGGGATGTGCTGAAGGTGACCGCCGTGACCTCCCAGCAGCAGCGGGAGATCATCGATGCCTGGCTGGCCCGCCATGCCCCCGGCGGCTGACCCGCCGCCCGGGGCGCGGCTGGCCCTGGTGGTGGCGACCAGCACCTACACCGACCAGGGGCTGCGGCGGCTGCGGGCCCCGGCCCGTGACGCCGCGGACCTGGCCCAGGTACTGGCCGACCCGGGTATCGGCGGCTTCGCCGTCACCACCGTGATCGACCAGCCGGCCCAGCAGATAAAGCTGGCCGTCGAGGACTTCCTGGACGGCAGGGGCACTCAGGACCTGCTGCTGGTGTACCTGTCCTGCCACGGACTCCTGGATAACTACCGGCGCCTTTACTTTGCCGCCACCGACACCCGCAAGGACCGGCTCGGGTCGACCGGGGTCGAGTCGGCTTGGGTGCTGGAGCAGCTGGAGCACTGCCGGGCCCGCCGCCAGGTCCTCATCCTGGACTCCTGCTTCAGCGGCGCGTTCGCCCACGGCGCCAAGGGTGAGGCCGCCCTCGGCCTGCAGGACCGCTTCCTCGGCCAGGGACGCGGCCGGGTGGTGCTGACCGCCTCCACCGCCACCGAGTACTCCTTCGAAGGCGAACCCACCGACGCGGCCATCACCCCGGCCGGATCAGTGTTCACCACCGCCCTCGTGCAGGGCCTGCGCAGCGGCGCAGCCGACACCGACCACGACGGGCACGTCTCGGTTGATGATGCCTACGCCTACGTCTTCGACCAGGTGCAGGCCGCCGGCGCGGCGAAGACCCCGCAACGCTGGCTGTACGGAGCCGAAGGACGGATCCTGCTCGCCCGCAACCCGGCCGGACCTGTCATCACCCCCGCACCGCTGCCCGAATCGCTGCGGGTCGGCCTCGACAGTCCCCACCCGGGCATCCGCATCGGCGCAGTGACCGAACTCGGCGAATGGTTCATCAGCGGCGACCCCGCCCGCGCGGCCACTGCGCGGCGGCACCTCCAGGAGGTCGCCGACACCGATATCCTCCGCGTCGCCCAAACCGCCCGCACCCTCCTCTACGCCGGAACCACTGCCGGGCCATCAGCCTCCGCCGTCCCTCACGCCACCGCGCCCGCACCGGTGCCCCAGCCACCTCCGGTCCCGGCCGCGCCGTCACATCTGGCCCGCACCCTCAAGAGCGACCGCGTCTCGTTCCGGGGCGTGGCGTTCAGCCCGGATGGGCGGCTCCTCGCCGCCGCCAGCGACGAGGGGAGCTTTGACCCGCCAGCATGGCTGTGGGACCCGGCCACTGGCAAGTGCCTGCACACCCTCACCGGCCACACCGACACCGTCTGGGGCGTGGCGTTCAGCCCGGACGGGCGGCTGCTCGCCACCGTCAGCGGCGACAAAACGGCACGGCTGTGGGACCCGGCCACTGGCCAGTGCGTGCGCACCCTCACCGGCCACATCGGCCCGGTGCGGGGCGTGGCGTTCAGCCCCCCGGACGGGCAGCTGCTCGCCACCGCCGCGTACGAGACGGTAGGGCTGTGGGACCCGGCCACCGGCAAGCAGCTGCGCGCCCTCACCAGCCACACCGGCTGGGTCTTTGGCGTGGCGTTCAGCCCGGACGGGCGGCTGCTCGCCACCGTCAGCGGCGACAAAACGGCACGGCTGTGGGATCCGGCCACTGGCCAGTGCCTGCGCACCCTCACCGGGCACGGCGGCCCGGTGCGGGGCGTGGCGTTCAGCCCCCCGGACGGGCAGCTGCTCGCCACCGCCGCCGGCGACGACACCGTGCGGCTGTGGGACCCGGCCACCGGCGAGTGCCTGCGCACCCTCACCGGCCACGGCCCCGACGAGACATCTATCCTCACATCGGGGTTCTGGGGCGTGACGTTCAGCCCGGACGGCCGGCTGCTCGCCACCGCCGGCTACGACAAGACGGTGCGTGTGTGGGACTGACCTGGACTCGCCGGATCCGGATTCCTGCTGTAACGGACTGAGAACTCCCCGGCCCGGAATCCGGCGGCTCCCAGCCGGATTCCGGGCCGGACTATTTCAGGCGGCTGGCCGGGGACGGGACAGATGCGGGCGCTGGCCGGGGGGAGGTCATCGTGACATGGTCGCCGACGTGCGGCTGGAGTGATTCGAGGTCCTTGCGCAGGAGCAGCGTTCTTACCGCACCCTGCTCAGTCACGCTGTGTTACTGGGATTTGACCTGTGCAAACATGAGTGTTAGCTCGCGATTGCGCGGTCCGGGTTGATTTAGCGTTGGCTGTGAAGGGGCCGGGCATGCGCGCTGATCCGAGGGCAGGACGCTGAACGCGCAGGTCCGCCGCGGCTGGCCAGGTTCAGTTCAGCCCGGACCACAGGTACCGGGCGGCAATCGCGATCGCCTGGTGCGGCCGCCGGTACCGGTACAGCGCCCCGGGGGTGGACACGACGTTGCAGAGCAGGTCGGTCGGGGTGACCGCCGGGCTGGGCGTGCCCAGGACGCTGACCTGGAACGGCAGCAGCAGCACGGCCCCGGAGATGCCCGCCGGGTCGCCACGGCCGAGACGGCGAAGGCCGCCGCCAAGGCCACGGCTTCGGTCGACCCAGCGCCGGGCACCTGGCCGCAGCAACCGGCTCCGCGCCGTGTGCACACCCCATGCCTGACAAGTTTGCGCAGGTCAACCCCTGTTAGCGGCCTGGCGTGCCCGGCCGGATGGCCGGCTGACCGGGGCTCGCATCGCGGTCGCGTGGGGCTGGCATGGCCGGGTGCCGTGCTGGTTGTCTCAGGCGGTGTCTGGTGCCGCGGGGAAGATGCGAACGCTGCCGGGGGGAATTGTTACGGTGATCGGTTCGCCGGGCTGGGGGCGGAGCGATTGGAGGTCCCGGTGCAGCAGCAGCGCGGTCAGGGGCGGGTCGGCGGCGAGGGTGATGCGGGCCAGGGGCCGGGTGGGGAGGATCTGCGCGGCCGGGCGGTGAGGCTGGCGGCTGCTTGCGTGCCGGCGGGTGGCGTGCCGAGGAGCAGGTCTTCGGGCCGGTAGAAGACGCGCACCGCACCGTGGATGCCGGGGGGCGCGGCGTCGGGAAGGTGGAGCCGGCCGGTGGTGACGGTTCCGCGGTCGGCGGTGCCGGGTCCGAGTTCGGTCCAGCCGAGCAGGCGGGCGGTTTCGGGGCCGGCGGGGGCGGCAGTGAGGTGGCTGGCCGGGCCGGCCTGGCGGAGCTGGCCGCCGATGATGATGGCCAGGTCGTTGCTGATGCTCAGTGCTTCGTCGCGGTCGTGGGTCACGTGCACGGCGGGGATGTCCAGGGCGGCCAGGAGTTCGGAGAGCAGCGCGCGCAGGTCTTCGCGGGTGGGCTGGTCGAGCGCGGACAGGGGCTCATCGAGCAGCAGCAGGCCGGGCTGGATGGCCAGCGCCCGGGCCAGGGCGACCCGCTGGCGTTCGCCGCCGGACAGCGATCGCGGTGACCGGGCGGCCAGCGGCGTGATGCCCAGGCGGCGGAGCAGCGGATCGGTGCCGGGGCTGGGGGGCTGGCGGCGGGCCTTGGGCCCGAACCGGATGTTCCCGGCCACGGACAGGTGCGGGAACAGGGCGGCGTCCTGGAAGACCAGGCCGATGCGGCGCTGTTCGGGGGGCAGGCTGGTGATGTCGGTTCCGGCCAGGCGGATGCGGCCGGAGCGGTGCGGGCGGAGCCCGGCGATGGTTTCCAGGAGCATGGTCTTGCCGGCCCCGGACGGGCCGAGGACGGCCAGGACCTGGCCGGGTGCGATGGCCAGGCTGACCGGGCCGAGGCGGAAGGATCCGGCCTGGCCGGTCAGGTCGCTGACGGCCAGGCCGCCCTCAGCCGTAGGCACGGTTGATCCGGGTCAGCAGGCGGCCCGAGGCCAGGGTGCGGAAGACCAGGAAGGTGGACAGCGTGACGATCAGCAGGACGACGGCGGCCGCGGCGGACTGGGTGAGCCCGGATTGCAGGAACAGGTTGTAGATCTGGACCGGGGCGGTGGCCGGGTAGTAGGCGATGATCACCACGGCGCCGAACTCGCTGATGGAGCGGGCGTAGACCAGGACGGCGCCGGTCAGCACGCCGCGCAGCCCCAGGGGCAGGGTGACGCGGCGGAACGTGTGCCACGGGGTGGCGCCCAGGCTGCGGGCGGCCTGCTCGAGCCGGGGGTCGATGGCCTCGAACGCGACTCGGGCGCTGTTGACCGCAAACGGGGCGCTGACGAACAGCATCGCGGCGATGATGCCGAGCTGGGTTCCGTAAAACGAGATCCCCAGGCGGCCGGCCGGGCCGCCGACCCAGCCGGTGCGGCCGAGCAGGAATAGCAGCGCGATCCCGGCCACGGTGTGCGGCACCACCAGGGGCAGGTCGACCACGGCCTGGATCAGGCCGCGGCCGCGGAAGGTACCGCGGGCCAGCAGCCAGGCCAGCGGCACCCCGAACACGGTCGCGATGGCGGCGGTGATCGCCGCGGCCTGCAGGCTGAGCAGCGTGGCGTCGCGGATCGCGGCCGTGGTGGCGGCCTGCCGCAGGCTGGCCACCGGCGAGGTGGCCACCAGCCGCACGATCGGCAGCACGATGAAGGCCAGCAGCAGGCCGCCCAGTGTCCACATCACGGCCCCGAACCAGCCGCCGGGCCAGCGGCGGGCCGGCGCTCCCGGCGGGCTCATGTGCCCGCTGCGTCGGCCCGCCGCCGTGGTGCCGGTGCCGTGCCTGGCGGCGCCGGGCGGTGCGTGCCGGCCGTCGTGTCAGCCACCGGCGGCGGGCCACGGCGTGGTGAGGGCTTTCAGTGAGGCCGGGACGCTGGCCTGGCTGCTGGCCAGCGCGGGGGAGATGACCACGAACCCGTTGCTGCTCATGATGGCCTGGCCCTGCGGGCTGAGCACGAAACTGATGAACTTCTGGCCCAGCGCCGCGTCCGGCGCGGTGCTGGGGATGGTCAGCCCGTAGATGATGGGCTTGGCGGTCAGCGCGCCGAGCGAGCCGGCGTGGATGGTGACCGTGGCGTAGGCGGCAGCCATGGGCGAGTCGGACAGGTTGATCTGGGCGGGCAGCGCGATGTATTTCAGGTGCTGTTCCAGCGCGTCGGACCGGTAGATGGCCAGGTAGTCGATCTGGCCGGATTGCAGGGCGGCCAGCAGCGAGGTCTCGGTCTCGGCGACGCTGGAGTCCGGGGAGTTCTTCAGCACCGCGGCGGACAGGCCCGGGTCGTGGTAGTAGCCCTGGGCGAGCTGGAGCATCTGCAGGATCTGGTACCCCGACGGGTCGGCGGCGGGGTTGGACCGGCCGATGTGCACGCCGGGCTCGGCCAGCACCTTGTACCAGTTCGACGCGGACAGCTGGCTGGCGCCCTTGCTGTGGCTGGTGTAGGCGAAGGTGATCTGGTTCGACACAAAGCCCAGGTACCAGGTGGCGTGCGGCTTGGACGGATCGGACATGAGCTTGGGGATCAGCGAGTAGTCCGCCACGCCGAGCACGTCGGCGGGCTGGCCGAGCTGGGTGATGTCCTTGACCATGTCACCGCTCGCGCCGAACTGCGAATGGATGGTCACGCCGGGATTCTGCTGCTTGAAGGCCTGCAGCTCGGCGGTGAACGGGGTCGACAAGGTGCCCGCGCCGAACACGGTCAGCGTACCGGTCGCGCCGGCTGTGCTGCTCGCGCTGCTGGCCGGGCTGCTGCTTGTCGTGCTGCTGGTGCTGCTACACGCGGCGGTCAGAGCCAGAACCAGCCCGGCGGCCGCGAGCCCGGTACGGCGCATTGCGTGGCTCATTGCTGCCTCCTGATGCTGAGCTACTACAGAACGGTGCAGAGCCTACAGCGGGCACCCGGCCAAGGGCAGATGCGAGACCACACTGCAACCGCGGGCGGTAGCATCCCGGGACATGGCGCGGTACCTCCAGGTCAGCAGCGACATCGCTGAACGTGTTGCGGCGGGGATACTGGCGGGAGGGGATGAACTGCCCAGTATCCGCCAGGCCGCGCAGCGGTATGACACCACGGCCACCACCATCGGCCGGGCCTGGCGGCACCTGGCCGACGCCGGCGTGATCGAAGTCTCCGGCCGCCGCCGCGGCCGCGTAGCAGCCGCCGGCGAGGCTGCGGCCCGGCGGCTGCTCGGCGGGCACCCGGCGCTGCGCCTGGCGGGCAGCGATGACCCCGGCCTGGACATCGCGCTGCGCCGCGCCGGGACGGCCGTCGTGACCGTGGGCACGCGCGGCAGCTTCCACGGCCTGACCCGGATCTGGCGCGGCACCGCCGACGCGGCGGCCATCCACCTGCGGCACCATTCCGGCCACGGCAACAGCCCGTTCGCCCGGTCCCTGCTCCGCGGCCGCCAGCCCGCAATCATCCACCTGTGGCGCCGCCAGCAGGGCCTGCTGGTACCCGAGGGCAACCCGGGCCGGATCAGCGGGCCCGCTGACCTGCCGGGCCTGCGGATCGCCCGGCGCCCGTTCGGCACCGGGACGCGGGTGCTGCTGGACCGGCTGCTCGCCGATGCCGGGATACCGCCGGAATCTGTCAGCGGGCCTGACGCGGGTTCCCACCTGGAAGTCGCCATGGCCATCGCCTCCGGCCAGGCCGACACCGGGCTGGGCGCACGCGCGGCCGCCACCGCGATGGACCTCGCCTTCGTCCCGGTCACCTGGGAAGACTTCGACATCGTGCTTCCCGGCGAGGCCCTGCCCGCAGCCGGGCCGCTGATCGCCGCGCTGCGCGACCCGCATGTGCAGGCCGCCGTGGGCGCGCTCGGCGGCTACGACATATCCCGGGCCGGGACCGTGCAGCTGCTCAGCTGACCCGCGCCGGCCGGCGCCCGGGGTTCAGGTCAGCCCGGACCACAGGTACCGGGCGGCGATGGCGAAGGCCAGGACGCCGACGATGCGGCGGATCAGGATGTCGGGAAGCCGGTGCTGGATCCGGGCTCCGGTCTAGCCGCCGGCGATGCCGCCGATGCCCGGCGCGATGCCGGTGGGCCAGTTCGGGGCGACCGGGGCGTGATGGAGGGACAGCAAGGTGAACGTGAGCACCCCGCCCAGGGAGGTCACGAACGTCGAGGCCAGGGTGGCCGGGGCGACCTCGGAGGCCGGGCGGCCGGATCCGATCAGGACCGGGGACAAGATCGCGCCGCCGCCGATCCCGTAGATGCCGCCCACGCAGCCGGTCACCACCGCCAGCACGACCAGAACGGGTACCGGGATGCGGCGGGCCGGGCCGTCCGGAGCGCGGTCGCGGGCGGCCGGGGTGGCGACCAGCCAGATCCCCAGCGGCAGCAGGAGCCCGGACACCATCAGGTCAAAGATGCGGGGGCCGGGCACTAGCTCGACGCGGATGACCGACCCCGCGATCACGCCGGGCAAGGTCCCGGCCATCAGGGTCAGCGCCAGCCGCCCGCCGGTCTGGTGCTGGCGCCGGTACCGGTACAGCGCGCCGGGAGTGGACACGACGTTGTAGAGCAAGTTGGTGGGAGTGACGGCTGGGGGTACCCAGGACACTGACCTGGAACGGGAGCAGCAGCACCGCCCCGGAGATACCCGCCGGAGTGGCCACGGCCGAGACGGCAAAGGCCGCGGCCAGGGCCACGGCCTCGGTCCACCCAGCGCCGAGCACCCCGCCACAGTAACCGTCCACAGGGGTGGGCGGGAAGCCGATGACCGTCAAGTTTGCGCAGGTCAAGCCCTGTTAGCGGACCATCGCGGCTGCTGTCACACCCAGGCCGCGCACCGACAGGCCTGCCCGCGCCCAGGCGCGGCGGCCCTCGATGACGGCCCAGCCGGCGACGCCGGGCGCGACAGCGCCGTCTGGCCGCCAGACACCGCACCAGGTGTAGCGGCCAGGCCGACGAACACGGCCAGGGCGAGGCACGCGCACAGCAGGTTCCGGGTTCCCTCCCCTGCGGTGGCGGCAAGGGTCGCCGTCGCCAGGACGATGACCTGGGTTCGCCCAGGCCCGGGCAGCGGGCTACATTACTGGGCCAGGGCACTGATGCCTGCCGAGGTGGGAGAAGCGGGTGAGCGACGGCTATGGGGCCGGGAGCGGCCTCCGGCTGCGGCTCGCCCGGCGGACGCGCGGGTTCTCCCAGCAGCAGATGGCCAGCATGGCCGGGGTCTCGCGGCAGGCCGTCTCTGCCGTCGAATCCGGAGTGTCTGACCCGTCGCTGCGGGTCGCACTGGCGCTGTCCCGCGCGCTGGGCGTGACCGTCGAGGACCTGTTCGGCCCGGACAACCCGGCGGTGCCAGTAGCCGCCCGGCCGGTCGCGGCGCTAGGCGGCGAGGGAGCCAGGGTCACACTCGCCCCGGTCGGCGACGCCCAGGTCGCGCTTCCGCTCAGGGGCGGGACGGCCAGCCGTGCCGGATTCCTCCCGGCGGGCGGGCTGGTCGCCGAGACCGGCCGCGGCCAGGCGCGGGCGAGCAGGCAGATCAGGCCCATCGGGCCACCGCAGCCCACCCTGGTCGCGGCGGGCTGCGACCCGGCGCTGCCGCTGCTGGAGGCACCACTCGGACTGCTGGACCCGCCGGTCGCGTTCAGCTGGTGGCCCTGCCCGAGCCAGGAAGCGCTCGAGCTGGCCGCCGCTGGGCTGGTGCACGTCGCCGGGACGCACCTGCGCGGGCCAGGCAGCCAGTACAACATCAGCCCGGCCGCCGAACTGCTGCCCGGAGGCGGCGAGGTAATCGGGTTCTGCTCCTGGCGCGAAGGGCTGGTCCTGCGGCCCGGGCGAGCCGACGGCATCGCCAGCGTCACAGACATCGCCCGCCGCGGGCTGCGGCTGGTGAACCGCGAACCAGGCGCCGAAGCACGCAGCCTGCTCGACCGCGAGCTCACCGACGCCGGGATCCAGGCCAGCCAGCTCCCCGGCTACGACACCCAGGCGACCGGCCACCTGTACGTGGCCGCCGCCATCGCGGCCGGCCTGGCCGACGCGGGAATCGCGAGCGAGCCCGCCGCCCTGGCCTACGACCTGGCCTTCGTCCCCCTGGCCGCCGAGCACTTCGACCTCGTCATCCCCGCCAGCCAGCGCAGCAGCCGCGAAGTACAAGGCCTGCTCAAAGTCCTTTCATCGGTATGGCTGCTCGACCAGATCGCAAGCCTGCCCGGATATGACCCAGCCCGGTGCGGCGAACGCATCGCTACCATCCCGGCACTATAACGGGCGCGAACGGGCCCGGATCCTCCACGTTGCTGGGGCGGTAGCGCACTAGCGGGGACTGCGAAACTACGGCCCCTGCGGGCGGCGCGGTGGCGGCCCGTTCGCGCGGCGCGGAAGGGCCGATCGGTGGACAGCCGGGCCGAACGGAACGTGGTGCGGGCCGGCGGGATACTCTCCTCGCATGCGGATAGGGATCTTTCTGAACTACGCGGGCGGTTTCGCCGAGACCGTAGTGGAACTGGCCGACTACGAGCGGGCCGGGACTGACATCGTGTTCGTGCCCGAAGCGTACAGCTTCGACGCGGTGAGCCAGCTCGGCTTCATCGCGGCGAAGACCGAGCGGATGCAGATCGCCTCGGGGATCCTCCCGCTGTACTCGCGGACGCCCGCGCTGCTCGCGATGACCGCAGCCGGGCTGGACTACGTCTCGGGCGGCCGGTTCATGCTGGGCCTGGGCGCGTCCGGCCCGCAGGTCATCGAGGGCTGGCACGGCGTCCCGTACGACGCGCCGATCGGCCGGTCCCGCGAGATCATCGAGATCTGCCGTATGGTCTGGCGCCGCGACCGGCTGGCCTACCAGGGCAAGTACTACCACCTGCCGCTGGAGGGGGGCACCGGGCTGGGCAAGCCGCTCAAGCTGATCAACCATCCCGTCCGGGAGCGCATCCCGGTTGCCCTGGCCGCCATCGGCCCGAAGAACGTGACCGTCGCCGCCGAGCTGGCCGAGTCCTGGATGCCCATCTTCTACCTGCCGGAGAAGGCCGGCGCGGTATGGGGCGGGGCGGTGGCCGAGGGCCGCGCCCAGCGCGACCCGGCGCTCGGCCCGCTGGACGTGATCGCCCACGCCCCGCTGGCCATCGGCGACGACGTAGCCGGCCTGCGCGACCTCAGCCGCCCGCAGCTAGCCCTGTACATCGGCGGGATGGGCGCCCGGGGCCGCAACTTCTACAACGACCTGGCCCGCCGATTCGGCTACGAGGCCGAGGCCAAGGCGATCCAGGACGCCTACCTGGACGGCCGCAAGGCCGAGGCCGAGGCCCTGGTGCCCGCCGAACTGGCCGAGCAGATCTCGCTCATCGGCCCGGAAGGCTACGTCGCCGAGCGCCTGGCCGCCTTCCGCGAGTCCGGCGTGACCACGCTCAACGTCACCCCGCTGGCACCCACGCACGAGGCCCGGGTCCGCCTCATCGAGCAAGTCCGGGCCCTGGCCGACTAGCCTTGCGCACATGCCAGAGATTCACGCGGCCCGGCGGGCGACCGCCGCACGGCAGGTCACCGAGGCCGGCGCGGACGCAGCCCTGATCACCTCGGGCCCGAACGTCCGCTACCTCACCGGCCTGGCCAGCTCCAACGCCGCGCTGCTGCTGCCCGCCGGGGGGACGGCGGTGCTGGCCACCGACTCGCGGTACGAGCTGGCCGCCCGGCGGGACTGTCCGGACCTCGAGCTGATCGTCGAGCGGTTCCTCGAGCCGCGGCTGGCCGCGGAGATGACCGCGCGGGGCCAGCGTACCGTGGCCTTCGAGGCGCACGAGGTGACGGTCGAGCGCCACGCGGAGCTGGTGGCCAAGGCTGAGAGCTCCAGGCTCGTTCCGTTCGGCCGGAAAATAGAGGAACTGCGGATGGTAAAGGGTCCGTCCGAGCTCGAGCTGCTGGCCACCGCATGCCGGATCAGCGACCAGGCCATCGCCGACGTGTTCGCGCGTATCCGGCCGGGCCTGACCGAGCGCCAGCTGGCCGCGGCGCTGGACCGG